>Ga0105045_10000095_pt1 | contig 46866 bp, 37 predicted proteins | sample MAT02_FD_78089 | JGI IMG/M metagenome (GOLD analysis project Ga0105045, IMG submission 78089) | Freshwater microbial communities from Lake Fryxell liftoff mats and glacier meltwater in Antarctica - MAT-02 (megahit assembly) | ecosystem: Environmental > Aquatic > Freshwater > Ice > Liftoff...
AAAAAGGTATGAACAGTGAAACATTCACAAGCACTGAATTAGGTGCAAGTGGTGTATTGTTCTACACACTTGAGAGCGGTGATTTCACAGCTACTAAGAAAATGATCATCATCGAGTAATCGATAAAATCATAGAGATTTAGCAATAAGTGTTAAAGCTAATAGCCGTACAATGAAAATTGTACGGCTATTTTTTATTAGTACGGCTATATTTGTAAACTACCAAAATCATAATACTTGTCCATGATAAAGGATATAGTTATTATTTAAAACTAAGTGTTTATAAATATATTATTTATCAGTATGAAGTAAATCTAAGGAATTACAAAATTAAAGATATGTACTTAGGATCTGCTGATTTATTGATAATATATTTAAATACAATGGATTACGATACGTTTTTTCGTATTATAGTACATGAGTTTCAGTACATAGATCCTCTAAGTCATGCACTTAAGTCTGGTATTGCCATAAGCGGGCGGCAGTTACTTTTTTCATTGCCAAAAAAAAGTAACCAAAAAAGTCTAGTTCAAAAAAAGGCGGTTGCTTCGCACCGTATTATCTACCTTTTAGGAATTTTTCACATCATAGCATCCTAGTAGCTCTATCGAGTTTCTTTGCTTCTCGTATTGTCATACTCCACCTTTTAGGATCGTTCAGTCTTATGCTTTTGCGATTGCAAATGTTAGGTAGCTTATAAGTTTGCGGTAGTTTTGCGCCAGACGCACTTCCGATTCTTCATTCACATATCGCTGGTTTTTTGAACGGTTTTCTTTCATTTAGAATATATTCTGACTTTTTCAACAGACCCTACTTATTGGTATAATACCAATGATATACACAATATAGACCAATAAACGCTATCTTTTCATCGGTTCTGTTTCAAATCGTACTTCCATAGCGAATGTTATACAAGTATTTTGTGAATCGACTGAATAAAAAATAGGTTCTTTTATTTTGGACTATTTTATAAATACGATTGGTATAATTCTGAATCGCATTTCTAACCCAATTAAAATGATTAAAAGAGATCGCTAAAAAGGCAAACCGACAATTGCTAACACGCCTACAAGCTAACAGCCTAATCAATAAAGTTTATTTCTTTGAGTGGCAACTTCAGTGTCTTCCATATATTCATCAAAGGTTTTAAGTTTGTCTAGGAAACCTTTTGGGCCTATTTCTATCACTCTTGTTGCGATGGTCTGTGTAAAAGTGTGGTCACGAGAGGTAAACATTACATTACCAGGAAAGTTAATCAGTGCATTATTTAAAGTTGTGATCGTCTCTAGATCTAGGTGATTGGTAGGTTCATCTAGCACGAGTACATTGGCTTCAGTTAGCATCATTTTTGATACCATACACCTCACTTTTTCACCTCCAGATAGTACGTTTGACATTTTGAAAGTTTCCTCACCTGAGAATAACATTTTGCCTAAGAAACCCCTGATATAAGACTCGTCCTTTTCTGTAGAATATTGTCGCAACCAATCTATCAGGTTCATAGGTTCATCAGCAAAAAAAGATTCATTTTCGTTGGGTAAATAAGAAAAAGTAATGGTCTGACCCCACTCAATAGTGCCGGAATCAGGTTTGATTTCTCCTGACAGTATTTGGTAAAGTGCTGTGGTCGCCAGACTATTTTTAGACAAGAAAGTTATTTTGTCGTCTTTATTGATATTGAAACTTAGATCTTTGACTAAGTACTCTCCGTTAACCTTATAATTAAGATTTTTGACAGAGAGTATTTCCTTTCCAGCATCTCTTGACTGCTTGTAGATGATACCGGGATATCTACGTGACGAAGGCTTGATGTCTTCTATATTTATCTTTTCTAGCATTTTCTTACGAGAGGTAGCTTGCTTAGATTTAGAGGCGTTGGCGCTAAATCTATCAATAAAAGCTTGCAATTCCTTAACTTTTTCTTCAGCTTTTTTATTGGAAGTTTGCTTTTGTCTGAGTGCCAATTGGCTACTTTCGTACCAGAATGTATAGTTACCAGTATAAAGATTTATCTTGCTATAGTCTATGTCCGCTATGTGCGTACACACAGTATCTAAAAAGTGCCTATCGTGTGAAACAATCAATACGGTATTTTTGAAATCTAGCAAAAAATCTTCAAGCCATCCTATCGTATGGAGATCCAAATCGTTGGTAGGTTCATCGAGTATCAGTACATCGGGATTACCAAATAGAGCTTGAGCTAATAGAACACGTACTTTTTGGTTACCATCCAGATCTTTTAGTGGTCTATGGTGCTCGCTTTCCACGATTCCTATGCCACTCAATAGATTGGCAGCCGATGATTCTGCATTCCATCCATCCATCTCTGCAAACTCTTCTTCCAACTCTGATGCTTTGATGCCATCTGCTTCCGAGAAGTCTTCTTTCATGTAGATAGCATCTTTTTCTTGCATGATCTTCCATAGTTTACTGTGTCCCATCAGTACAGTGTTGAGAACAGTCACATCGTCAAACTCAAAGTGATCTTGCTTCAGTACGGCCATTCGTTTGCCAGTCTCTAGGTGTACACTGCCTTTATTGGCTTCGAGCTGTCCAGATAGAATCTTTAAAAAAGTGGACTTTCCAGCGCCATTGGCACCTATGATGCCGTAGCAGTTTCCGTCCTTAAAAGTGACATTAACCTCATCAAAAAGTACTCTTTTGCCGTATTGTAATGATATATTTTGGGTAGATAACATATATGTTTTTAATTTTTGCACAAAGATAGCTTTTATTAATAAAATTAGTTAAGATTTAGGCTTACTTATTTAAGCTATTTTCACAACATCCTATTAATTTGTGGTTGATTGCTTCCATATCCTTTTGGGAGGGATTTTGTCAAGTTGGTTTGCCCCAATGAGCAAGATTATCTACAGTAATTGCATATCTTTAAATTGAAACCAAAGAAGGGAATATTTAGCACTTTTGTTGTGATTGTATAATTAGGAAATAGTTTGTGGAAATGTTAATTATTGAATGATTTGAAACCATAAAATATGTTAATTAAAGTTATTTTTTTACTTCTAGTTAAAATTATTTTTAATGTATGTTTTTTATATACATTTGATAATTAATTTTGTACACATTATAAAAAAATATATTTATGTAAAACAGATACAAGGTAGCAGCGTTTCGTGTTAACTTTGAGTTAATATATTGTTATTATTTAATTTTTAGAATCAACAAAAACAAAATTCAATGAAACAAATTTTTAATCTTTTATTGTTTTGGGTACTAGGAGTGGCATCACTCTCGGCCCAAAAAATGGTATCAGGAACGGTCACGGATGACAACGGACTTCCTATGATAGGTGCAAATGTACTTGTCAAGGAAGTAAATTCAATCGGAACCATCACTGACATTGACGGAAACTTCAGTCTTCAATTACCTGCATCGGCCTCGACGCTTGTGATAAGCTATGCAGGTTACGAAACTAATGAGATTGGCATTGGTAACCAAACGGTATTTATAGTAACGCTGTCTGAGGGGAAACTACTTGATGAAGTCGTTTTGACTGCCTATGGAATTCGGCGCGATAAAAGCAATTTAGGTTATTCAGTGGGTCAAATTAATTCTGAGGAACTTACCATGGGTAGAACTTCTAACGTTACTAATGCACTTACTGGTAAAGTTGCAGGTATTAGAACACAAGGAAACGGTGGTTCATTCACTGGATCGAGTGTTGTAATCAGAGGTAATACGACATTCTTGGGTAGTAATCAGCCACTTTATGTCGTCGATGGTATTCCTATCGATAACTCTGGAGGAGGTACGCCATTGCAGGCAGGTTCTTCTTTAAGTAATAGGGCGATAGATTTAAATCAAGAAGACATTGAGTCGATTTCAGTACTCAAAGGTGCAGGTGCAACGACTCTTTACGGATCTAGAGGTGCATCAGGTGTAATATTAATTACAACTAAGAAGGGTAAGAAAAATCAGAAAAATGCAATTACTTACTCTGCTAACTATGCTTCACAAGAGGTTAATAGACTTCCTGATTATCAAAATAAGTATGGTCAAGGAACAGGAGGAAACTTTAATCCAGCGTCAATCAGTTCATGGGGTCCAACAATGGATGGCCGTAAGGTGGCCCTACCTCCTTCATATAGAGCGGCAGGTGTTGGTGACTCAACTTCTCTTATTTCTTATCCTGACAACGTGTCAGAGTTATTCCGTAGAGGGTCTAATATGCAACATAATTTAAGTTTTCAAGGGGGAACAGAAAAGTCAGCTTATAGGCTTTCATTAGGTTATTTGGATGACCAAGGTGTTTTTGACAATAACAGACTTCAACGTTATAATGTTGGATTAAATGTTTCACAAAATATTACTGAGAGGCTTACAGCTGGCGTTTCAATGAATTTTTCTTCTAATGGATCAGTTAGAACACTTCAGGGAAACCAGTTATCTAATCCATTGTTTAGGTCATGGTTTACCCCAAGAAGTTGGAATCTTACAGGTCTTCCTTCGCAAGACGCAGCAGGAAATCAATTACATTATGATCCCATAGTGGATCATCCTAGATGGACGATTGCCAATAACTTGAATAGTGATAATACTGATAGGCTCTTAGGTAATTTTAATCTCAAATATAAACTTAATTCATGGTTAAATGTGGATTACAAATTAGGGATAGATAACTTTACCTTTACTAGAAGTAGCTATGACCAAATAGGAATACGAGGTGCAGGAAGTACACAGAATGGACCGACAGGTGGGATTAGAGAGCGTAGAGATGTGGTGAGAAATATAAATTCTTATTTATCGTTCTCAGCGACCAAGTCATTGAATGATGATTTTGAAATCACAGGCATAGTAGGGCAAGAGACCGTTGATGAAAGACGTAATAATTCAGATTTAATCGGTAGAGGTTTAATAGTAAGGGAAAATCGTAATTTAAGTACTAATACCACTGCTTTTACACCTTTTTTTGAAACATTACAAAGAAGAATTATAGGTGTGTTTGGTAACGTAACTACTGTCTACAAAGGATTTGCTACATTAGATTTATCATTGCGAAATGACTGGAACTCTACGCTTCCCACTAATGCTAATTCATACCTATATTACTCTGCAGCAGGTACATTAAATTTAACGGAGGCTATACCAAGTCTTAAATCTAATACAATAAACCTATTGAAACTTAGAGCTAATTACGGTCGAACAGGTAAAGGGGGTGATTTTTTATATGCAACTGATTCTTACTTTAGTAATGCTAACCCAGCAGATGGTTTTGGACCAAATATCCAATTCCCTTATAATGGTCTTGCTGGATATACTTTAAATAACACTGCCGGAAACCCTAATCTAAGGCCTGAATTCACAAACTCTTTAGAATTTGGTATTGACTTGAGCATGTTTAATGATAGAGTAGTTTTGGATCTTACAAAATATAGGCAAGTTACTACTGACGTCATCTTTAATGTGCCTAATTCCTCAGCTGCTGGTATCTCAGCAGTATTTACTAATTCTGGTCAATTAACGACTAGCGGGTTAGAAGTCGCATTAACTTTAGTACCTATTAAATCTAAATCATTTACTTGGTCTTCAACTTTTAATCTTACACAATTTATTACTACAGTTGATAGATTAGCACCAGGAGTTCAAAACATATTTCTGGGTGGATTTACTACGCCAAATATTAGGTTAGTAGAAGGAGATCAGTTTGGTCAAATTTATGGTAATGATTATCTAAAAGATGACCAAGGGAGAATGGTATTAACAGCGGCTGGATTGCCTCGCCCTACAGCTAATGTTGTAAAATTAGGTAATCCAAACCCCAGATATACTTTAGGTATTTTTAACAACTTCACAGTTAAAGATTTTACACTTTCGGTATTATTGGATATTAGACGTGGTGGTGATATTTACTCTAGGAACGTAGCTGATATACAAAGAAACGGTGTAGGTATTGAAACTGCTGAAAAAGAAAGGTTTAATGGAGATGGTACATTAGCTAAAAACTATATTTTTGAAGGTGTGCTTCCTAACGGTACCGTCAATGTTGACTCAGATCCTAATGCAGTAAGAGTTACAGCAGAGCAATATTTTGGTAATGCTGGTAAATATGTGGCGGCAAGAGGGTTTATTTATGAAACATCATGGTTCAGAGTGCGAGAACTTTCATTATCTTATGCTTTACCTAAGAGATATCTGACTAATTCTAAGATCGGTGGATTAACAGTTGGAGTATTTGGTAGAAATTTATTCTTACATGCGCCTAACTACCCTCATTTAGATCCTGAACAAAATGCTCTTGGTATCAGTAATGCTCAAGGTTTAGAGTTCAATGCATTGCCTCAAACTAGGACAGTGGGTGCAAACTTAAGTGTAACATTCTAAAATCATATTTTCAATCGACTTATTATCAGTACGCTATTATTGTACTTTTGGTCGATAGAAAAATTAATAATTATAAAATTAAAAAATAAGATGAAAATATTAAAAATATTTAGAAATACGATAGGCATAGGTGCATTTTTATTTTTGGCCTCATGTAGTGACTATTTAGATATAAATGTAGATCCAAATTCTATATCTGATGCTCCTATCGAAACTTTATTAACTAGCGTAACTACCAATGTTGGATTTACGGGCGGTAGTGACTTGAATAGATTTGCTAGCTTATTGGTACAACAATATTCTGGACAAGGTCCAGGAGCTACCACTCAACCACAGGAGTTTGAGCGATATAATATCCAAGGATCAGATGTCAATAATTTGTGGAATTCTCTTTATTCAACTACGCTGAGCGATATAGAATTGATCATAGCAAAATCAAAAGAAGCAGGTAAGTTAAGCCCTCATTACAGTGGCGTGGCTAAGATCATGAAAGCATATACCTATCATTTACTCGTAGATACCTGGGGTAAGGTTCCATACTCAGAGGCGATCGGTTTTACTAGTAACCTCAGACCTAAATTTGATGATGGTGCAGCTATATATGATGAAATATTTAAGCTTTTAGATGAAGGAATAAGCGAAGTAAACGCTCCAACTTCCGTATTTTCGCCAGGTGCTAATTCAACTATTTATCCAGGACCTTTTTCGGCTTCTAAGCTCAAATGGGAAAAGGCAGCAAATACATTGAAAATGAGATTGTTTCTGCATTACTCAAAGGTTGATAAGGCTAAAGCGATTGCTGGAATAAACGCACTTGCTTCTGCATCAGTTATAGGCAGTAATGCTGATAATTTTGAGATGTTGTTTGTAAATGCAAGTAGAGCTCAGAATCCTATCCACCAGTTCGAATTAGATAGGGGCAATCAATTATTTCCTAATAATACGTTAGTAAGTTTGATGAATGCCAAGAACGATCCCCGTAGAGCAAGATTTTTTACTTCGTTTCCGTTTACGTTTAATCAGCCTTCCTCTACTTATTTAGGTGCTAAAGGTGGAGATGCGCCTTCGTTTGCATATTCAAGATTTCATATTTTCCTGCGAGGTGATACAACTAAATTGGCAGCACCTATCAACGCAAATGGTTCTTTGAATAATACATCATATACCTATACAGGTACAGCGCCTATAAGAATGTTGACCTTTGCAGAGTATAATTTTATTCGTGCTGAGGCTGCTGTATTAGGTGCAACAGGTGATGCTCAAACCTTCTTTCAAGCAGGTATCAGAGCCAATATGCAGAATACTGGAGTAGCTACTAGTGCTATAGATGAGTACATCTTGGCTTATGGTAGCCTTGCCGGTACTGAATCAGAAAAGGTTAAAATGATTATTGAAGAAAAATTTGTAGCTTCTTATGGTGTAATCTTGGAGCCTTGGACTGATTGGAGAAGAACTGGTTTTCCAGTTTTAACATCACCCGTCAATGCTTTGACAGCAGGTGTTCCTAGATCTTTATTTTATCCTCAGTCTGAGATAGATTTAAATATTAATGCACCAGTTCAAAAAGCTGATCTTTATGAAAGGATTTTCTGGGATAAGTAAAAGCTTATAATAATTTAATATTGTGATGCCATCAATTCTAAAATAGATTTGGTGGCATTTTTTTTTGATACAAAAATTACTTTTAAAAGCTTTTAAGCTTCGGGTTTTTAAATTTCTTTTGATTTATTAGTGTCATATTGACATATCTTAGTATTTTTGCACTCAATATTTAAGTATTACTAGCTCTGAACGACTTTTAATACACCACTTATATCATTTTTTAATACAAAAAAAAGAAATTATGATTTCTCAAAAAGACATATTCGGTTATAGTTTTAATAAATCATTTTCAAAATCCGTGGCTTATTTTTCTATGGAGTTCGCCATAGATCAATCACTCAAAATATACAGCGGTGGATTGGGGTTCTTGGCCGGTTCACACATGCGCAGTGCTTATGAGCTTAAGCAGAACTTATTGGGTATAGGTATGCTATGGAAATACGGCTACTATGACCAAGTAAAAGGTTATGACGGGAGTATGAAACCAGAATATGTAGAGAAAAGATATAGCTTTTTAGAAGACACTGGGATTGTTTTTCCAGTAGAAGTACACAGCTCTACGGTTTATGTAAAGGCTTTTTTACTAAAACCTACTACTTTTAATTCAGCACCTATATTTTTGTTATCAACAGATATAGATCAGAATGATTCACTATCGAGGACGATTACCAATAGATTATATGATTCTAATGAATCTACGCGTATAGCTCAATCTATCGTATTGGGAATTGGCGGTGCTAAATTGTTGGATATTCTAGAGATGAAAACCGATATTTATCACATGAATGAAGGTCATGCGCTTCCGTTGACATTCTTTCTATATTCTAAATACAAAGAATTAGCTGAGGTTCAGAAAAGGGTAGTGTTCACCACACACACACCTGAGCTTGCTGGTAACGAAGAGCACGACTTTGGCCTTTTGAATAGAATGTCATTTTTTAATGGTGTTGATAGCGACGAAATCAAAACCTTATTGAAAGTAGAAAATAATAGACTGAACTATACATTGAGTGCGCTTCGTTTTGCAAAAGTAGCCAATGGTGTTTCTCAATTGCATGGTGAAGTAGCTAGGGAGATGTGGTACGGATACGAAGGCGTATGTGAAATCAAAGCCATAACCAATTCACAAAACAAAAATTACTGGCAAGACGAAGCTTTCGCTCAAGCACTAAAAGCAGTAGGCGATAAAGAGCTGATTGCAAGAAAAAAAGAATTAAAAAGTGAACTATTCAAAGAGATAGCAAACCAGACAGGTAAGATTTTTGATGAGAATGTCCTTACACTTGTATGGGCGCGTAGGTACGCAGGATACAAGAGAGCAGATCTAATCACCCATGACCTAGAACGATTCAAAAAACTATTGGCTAATGCCCAGTATCCTATACAAATCATCTGGGCGGGCAAGCCTTACCCTGAAGATCACGGAGCTATTGATACTTTTAATAGCTTGTGGAAGAAAACATTGTCGATATCTAACTGTGCAGTATTAACGGGATACGAATTGTCACTTTCTGCACTCATCAAAAAAGGCTCAGATGTATGGCTCAATAATCCTAAGATGTACAGAGAAGCTTCTGGTACTAGTGGTATGACTGCAGCTATGAATGGTTGCGTTAACTTTTCTATTCCTGATGGATGGATTCCTGAGTTTTCGAAGCATGCCGTCAATAGTTACATCATCAACCCTGCTCAAAAAGGTCTAAACGAAGTGGAGACCAACGCCATAGAAGCAAGTAACATGCTTGATGTACTAGAGAACGAGATATTACCTACTTATTATGATAGTCCAACAAAATGGAACAAGATCGTAAGAACGGCAGTAAAAGACGTGATTCCAGCTTTTGAATCAGGAAGAATGGCAGAGGAGTATTATAATCAGTTGTTCAATACTGAGGTTAAGACATTATCGCTTGCCTAATTTTAACTAAGTCTGTGAGCAGTTTTTCTAATTGATCTAAAGGTAGCATATTGGCACCATCTGACTTAGCATTTGCTGGATCTGGGTGTGTCTCTATAAACAGTCCATCTGCACCTACAGCTATAGCTGCTTTGGCAATGGTAGCTATCAATCCTGGCTTGCCACCTGTGACACCACTTGGCTGATTTGGTTGCTGTAGTGAGTGCGTGCAGTCCATGATGACGGGCACACCAAATGATCTCATCACTGGAATACCTCTGTAATCGACCACGAGATCTTGATATCCAAAAGTATTGCCTCGCTCAGTCAGCATGACTTTGGGGTTGCCACTGTCACGTACTTTCTGAACGGCATGACTCATAGATTCGGCAGACATGAATTGTCCTTTTTTTATATTTACGATTTTGCCCGTGGCTGCAGCTGCTTGAAGTAGTGAGGTTTGGCGACATAGGAAAGCAGGAATCTGAAGGATATCTACATACTCGGCTGCCATAGCTGCTTCCTCGTCCGTATGTATATCAGTGGTTACGGGTAGATCAAAATATTTAGATACTTTTTGGAGAATTTTTAGTGCTTTTTCGTCACCGATACCAGTAAACGAATTTATAGATGACCTATTTGCTTTTCGGTATGATCCTTTAAATACAAAAGGGATTTTAAGTTTTTCACTAATTTCCTTTACCTTTTCTGCTATACTAAAAGCCATCTCCTCACTCTCGATAGCACATGGTCCAGCGATTAGAAAAAAGTTGTTTGAGTTGCGGTGCGCAATATTTTTTATAGAAGGTACTAGACTGTAAGTATCCATGATATAGTCGTATTAAAAATGAGTAAATAAAAAAGGATTATATTAATTACCAAAAACGTATTGGATGATATTGGCACCCATTTTTAGTGCTTTTATTCTGATCTCGTCAGTATCATTATGTACTTCTTTATCTTCCCAGCCATCACCTAGATCTGATTCGTAAGAATAAAAACACACTAAACGTCCATCGTAGATGAGGCCAAAACCTCTCGACGGCTTGTCATCATGCTTATGAATTTTGGGTACACCACTTTCAAAGGCATAAGTTTGGTGATAGATAGGATGATTAAACGGCAACTCTACGAAATTGAGTTCAGGAAATACTTTTTTCATCGCCAATCTAGCAAACGCATCCATACCATAGTTGTCGTCTATGTGCAAAAAACCTCCAGCTATCAGATAAGTTCTGAGATTGTCTGCATCTGCATCACTAAAAACCACATTACCATGACCAGTCATGTGCACGAGTGGATAGTTAAATAACTCGGCACTTCCCACATCCACGACTCCATAATCAGGATCGATGTTGGTATTGAGGTATTTATTACAAAACAATGACAGATTGATAAGCGAGGTGGGATTGGCATACCAATCGCCGCCGCCGCCGTATTTAAGCAGGGCTATTTTGATAGATGGAGGATTTACAGGGGTCATGGCCACTAAAGCAAACCATGTGAACAATCCAATAAATATCGATTTTAATCTCATGTGATATGTTTATTTTAATTCTTTTCTGATGCTAATTATAATTCTATAACTGATTTCATAAAGGTTTGGTTGTAGGATTTTTTCATTATATGATTATTCACAATAAAAAAGAGGACCTACTTACGCAAGCCCTCTTTAGTATTACTATTGTTTTGGTGATTAACCCCAAAAAGTCTTAGATAAAGATCTCAGTACCTGCAAAATGGAAAGCACCTTCTATAGCTGCATTCTCATCACTGTCAGAACCGTGAACGGCATTCTCACCGATGCTTGTCGCAAATCTAGCGCGGATAGTGCCTGCCTCTGCGTCAGCTGGATTAGTTGCACCTATGAGCTTACGAAAATCTGTAACTGCATTGTCTTTTTCTAAGATTGCTGCAACGATAGGGCCAGAAGACATAAAGTCAACTAGCTCACCATAAAATGGTCTAGCGCTGTGCACAGCATAAAACTCTCCAGCTTTTTCAGCTGATAGCTTAGTGTATTTGAGTGCTATAATTTTGAATCCTGCTTCATTAATCTGTGCTAGTATCGCACCGATGTGACCGTTAGCTACCGCGTCTGGTTTGATCATTGTAAAAGTTCTCTTTCCTGTCATTATGAATTTTTTTGTATTAATTTCTGAAATATGCCGCAAATGTAAGAAATCAATATCCATATAATAGGAATAAAGAGTAATAAATTTTGAGATTAACTAAAAATTTATGACTTTTGCCCCTGAATGAAAGATGAAATTTTAGAACTCAAGCAAATATTGGCATTTCCAAAGGAAGTAGCCATCATTTCTCATAGAAATCCTGACGGCGACGCCATAGGGTCTTCATTGGGACTATCCTCGTATTTAAAAAAAATAGGACACAACGTCAAGGTAGTTTTTCCTAGCGAATATCCTAATAGTTTTTTATATTTAGATGGTATTCAGCAATCAATCGTATTTGATACAGATCATGACCTAGCACGCAAAACGATAGACAATGCGGATATTATATTTTGTCTTGACTTCAGTTCGCTAGATAGAGTCGATAAACTAGGTGAAAACATCCAATTTGCTAAAGGCAAAAAAATAATGATCGATCACCATCTTGACCCAGAACCTTTTACGGATATAGAATTTTCGGACACCTCGGCAAGCAGTACTTGCGAACTGGTGTTTAAAGTGATAGACGAGTTAGGCGATAGATCTAAAATTGATGTAAGTTGCGGTACGGCACTTTTCACAGGATTAGTGACAGATACTGGCTCGTTTAAGTATGGTACGAGACCTTATACCTATCAAGTAGCCGCAGCACTCAAGGAGATCGGTGTGGATGATTACGGTGTGTCGGATAGGATATTTAATGCTTATACAGAAAAAAACCTTAGATTGATAGGTCATTGTTTATCGCAAAGAATGGAGATAATGACTGAATATGGTGCTGCGATGATGTGGCTTACCAGACAAGATTATGCAGATTTTGATATACAGCGAGGTGACACAGAGGGAATCATTAACTATATGTTGATGATGAAAAACATAAAGGTAGCTGCTTTTATCCTAGAGCAACCATCAATAGTTAAGATATCTTTACGCAGTAAAGGAGATATTTCAGTACAAGAGATTGCTCAAAAATACTTTAACGGCGGTGGTCACAAGAATGCTTCCGGTGGAGGTGTATATGCAAGTTTGGCAGACATAAAAGACAAATTTAAGCGAGTGATTCCTAAATATTTGTCAAAGAGTTCCTAATGTCATAGTTAATGAAGAACAATTAACAGGTATTTGCGTATCATTACACGATTTTTGACATAAAAATTAATTATTCAATTCAAATATTTTATAAAATTTTAATTAAACAAACGATGAGATTCAATTTATTTGGGATATTATTTGCAGCTACTATGCTTGTTATTTCTTGCAAACCGTCTGCGACAAAAACTCCGAGCGGATATAATTTTAAAGTGATCGAGAACGGAAGCGGCGATGCTGCAAAAGTGAACGATTACGTAAAATTTACAATTAAAATCACTGGTGATGATGGCAAAGTACTTCAAGAAATGGGCGAAGGACCAACTATGCCGGTCATGCAGATTCCCGCTGATATGCCTACAGGAAAAAACGCTAATCCAATCATGGAAGTACTACTTGGTAGCAAAATCGGTGACAAAATCATTGTGACTATGCCTATAGACTCAATGGATAACGCGCCTGCTGATGTGATGTCTTTGAAGTACATAGAGTATGAAATAGTGGTTAAGCAAATCTTGAGTCAAGAGATGTACGAAGCGGAACAAGCAAAAGTAGAAGTAGAAAGACAAGCTAAAGTCCAAACAGAAATGGCTGCCTTGCCTGCGATAGAAGAGCTAGTTAATACTACTATTGCAGATTTTAAAAGTGGTAAATTGCAAACTAAATCTACTGCTTCTGGTCTTAAATACTATGTAATCAAAGAAGGCGAAGGTGTGAATGCTGCTCAGGGCGATAATGTATCTGTAAAATATTATGGATCATTGATGGATGGAAAAGTATTTGATACATCTTACAAGAGAGGTCAATCATTTACATTCGCCTTAGGACTTGGTCAAGTCATCAAAGGATGGGATGAAGGTCTAGCACTTTTAAACAAAGGTTCTAAAGCTGTGCTTTTTATACCTGCGGCACTAGCTTACGGTGATCAAGCACAAGGTGAAACTATACCAGCTAAATCTGATTTAGTGTTTTATGTAGAGCTAGAAGATATAGTAGCGGCAGCTCAGTAAATATTAGTATAAGAAAATACAGCCTGAAACCATTTTATTAAGTTTGGTTTCAGGCTATTTTATTTTAAATAACCATTAAACATGCAGGGCAATGACCAATGATCAGTTAGCTGAAATCAGGGTGCGGTTGACATCGGTAAGGAGGTATCTTTGACGTCGATCGTAGAACTTTAGAATCAGAAGAAAAAGAACAACTATCACTTGATCCCAAATTTTGGAATGATCCCGCAAGGGCTGAGGTAATCTTGAAAGAAATAAAGGACAATAAGTTTTGGATAGAGAAGTTTTCGGCACTAGTAATGGCGGCTGATGACTTAGAGATATTGCAAGAGTTCCTTAGGGAGGGAGAGGGTAGTGAAGAGGAAATAGCTTCCAAATATCAACTATTGCTAGACCAACTCGATGATATAGAGTTTCGTACTACACTAGATCAACCAGAGGATGCTCTACATGCTATTCTAGAGATAAATGCTGGTGCAGGTGGTACAGAAGCATGTGACTGGACATCAATGCTGCATCGCATGTTTGTGATGTGGGCAGAGAAAAATGGTTATAAAGTTACTGAGCTCGACAGAATAGATGGTGACGTAGCTGGAATCAAATCCGTGTCATTAGAGATACAAGGTGAGTATGCTTTCGGGATGCTGAAGGGTGAAAATGGTGTGCATCGGCTCGTACGTGTAAGTCCATTTAACTCTCAAGGCAAAAGGATGACATCATTTGCATCTGTCTTTGTACATCCTATGATAGATGATACGATTGAGATCGAAATCAGTCCTGCCGATATCGAGTGGGATACCTTCAGAGCCCAAGGTGCTGGAGGTCAAAATGTGAATAAGGTCGAAACAGCTGTACGTGTGAGGCACTTGCCTACTGGTATCGCAATAGCTTGTCAAGAGGCTAGGTCTCAACACATGAACAGAGATAAAGCGCTAAAAATGCTAAAATCTAGGTTGTATGAGATAGAACTAGAAAAACAAGCCGCCGAGCGTAACAAAATCGAGGCGGGAAAGATGAAAAACGAATGGGGGTCGCAGATTCGATCCTATGTGCTAGATGATAGACGTGTCAAGGATCATCGTACTGGATTTGAATCGCGCAATACTGATGCTGTCTTAGATGGAGGGTTAGATGGCTTTCTCAAAGCATTTCTGATGTGGGAAAAACTTTAATATTTAGATTAATTTTTGATTAATATGAAAGTAATCGGTTTTAATCATTTTACGATAGAGGTTAGAGATGTTAAGCATTCAGTTGTATTTTATATCGATATTCTGGGACTTTCAGAGATGAATAGACCTAACTTTGATTTTGAAGGTGCATGGATTTCAATGGGTGGAAATCAATCGATTCATTTGGTGCAAAATCAGTTGATGAATGAAGTAGCAGGCGGAAGTCGCAAACTACATTTTGCTTTTGAAGTAGAGGATATTTATGGGTTTAAGGATTATTTGGTTTCACAAGGTATTGTGATTATCAAAGATATCAAAGCTAGGCCAGATGGAGTCTTGCAGTTATTTGTAAGAGATCCTGATGGTTATTTTATAGAGTTAACCCAGATTGTGTAAGTTTGTAGTTTACAGAAAACGCTTATTAATTAGATGATTAGTCTCATAACGCCTAATTGTTTAACTTTGTTTGGAAAATGATCTCCTGATGAACCTATAAACATAAAGTTGATAGGAATATTGCACTCTTTAGAAAGCCTGTTTATCAAGTCTGTTAGAAAGTATCATTGAACTCTATGAATTCGATTTTGATCTTTGGGTATTCGAAAACATTAATTGTTAGAAGAATCGCATAATTAGAAAAGTGACCTAAATTTTTAGATTTTTATTATTGAATATTTATCTACCTCAATATATCATTGCCCAACTAGCAAAAAATAAATATTCTGCAAAGAAAAAGACCCAAAATATCATATAAAATCTTGTCACAGAGCTCGGTACGCTCATATCCACTTTCAGGACATTGACCATAAATAAGATCCATGCTATCAAATGGCAATAAAGCAAATATCTATTGTCCGACTGAAAAGCCCATATAATAGCAGCCACATAAGCCATGAATACTAGTCCACTTCCTACCCACAGCGCTAGTTTGGGTGAATATAATATAGCTAATGTCTTGAACTCAAATTTTGCATCGCCTTCAGTATCAGGCAAGTCTTTGAACCAAGCGATAGCTACGCTAAATGCGATCACAAAACCAGTCAATACCAACAGTGGAGCAGGAAGGCCACCTACGGGCGAAGCGAACCACTCAGCCAAATCTAACTGTCCTGTCGCATGACTGAAGTGAACAAACATACCTATATTTACCAATACGCCTCTAACAACAGTGATAGATAGTGCCGCAGGCAAATGATGTCTTTTGAGCTGAATTGGCGGCACAGAATAGGCTATACCTATCAAACAAATGATGACAATAAGCCAGCCCAAAACTACACTGGTATAAAATGCAAGCGTTAGCGCAATCACCAAACAGGTATAAATAATCATATTTGCTTTGCGCAAAGTTAAGCTGCCTTCGGCCAACGGCAATTGTGGCTTATTGATTTTGTCCAGCTCTACGTCTATAATTTGATTGAGGCCAACTATAAAAATATTGCAAGTCACACCCACGATCAAGGTACTTATTAACAAGCCTGAGTATTGAGAATAAGCGGTTGCAGGTAAAGCTAACAAGTACAAAGTACAAATACTAATAACTGATCCTATGATAGTATGAGGACGACTAAATTTCCATAAGATATGAAGAGCTCTAAGCATGATTTGACTGTATGTTGATGGTGATGATAGGTGCAGGAAAGACAAAGTGCTGCTCAACGCTGATAATAGTTTTAGATGGTTCTAACGGCATTAAAATGGCATTGTATTGACTTTTTGATTTTGATTTCAGTATAGAAATATAGCCATCAATCAGTACGGTGAGCACATTGATAGGCATAATATAGGTCAGTACGAATCGCTTCCACTCAAAAGGCCTAATAAGCGGATTAAGCAGCCAAACTCCTAATGTAGAAGCCAAGGTAACTTGGATGAAACTCAGTATCGTTGGTTGTACGATTTCTACTATTAACAAGTTTGCTTTTGCGTCTATCACTTTTTGAATGATTTGTTTTTGTTTATCAACTTCAAAATGGTGAAAGGCATTATACATCGTGTAATAGGTATCAACTCTAGGTATAAAATCGTTTATATCCAAGGGCGCAGCATCATATATGACGCCTGTAATGTGCTGTATCGGTTGTGGAAATTTATCTGTGAGAATAGTAGTGAATCCACTATTGATTAATCTTTGGTGGACATATATAGCAGGCAAGCCACTACCACTACATAGATCTGTAATCGTATCAATGGATGTTTTTTTGATGGTGGAATTAACCATTTCAGCTACTTTGCGATAAAGACCAAATTTTTGAACCATTATTCCAATAAATTGTAGTTGATATTTCCTTAGCAAAGGAGGAAACCAATCATAATCTTCCAATTCCTTAAGTGGCATGTTGGTGTTTTAATAATATGAATTTTAATAACCCATATTAGTTAACTGAATAATATAAAGAATGTTTCTAAACCACTTCAAATAACTTAATAAAGATTATTAGATAAGTAAATACTATATTGTGCACTTAAAATTTCAATACAAGTAAACATTAAATTTTTTCATTGCAAACTTACCTAATTTCGCTATTCGCTATCGGTCTCACATTGGGTGTGATAAAATCATTACAAAAGGTGGAATGGTTAGGCGAAGAAACTGGTCGTAAGTTGCTTCATCTTGTAGCTGTGTTGGTGTGTGGGTATGTCATTCAGTTCGATGAGCATCCACTTGCACTTAGTTTTATATTTCTTATAGCTACTGGGATATTGGCCTATATCGCTCACAAAAATGTATTACTACCAAGTGCAAGAAGAAGCTTTGGTATCGCATTGTTTCCGCTGGCTTTTGCTGTTTTGCTTTGGTCGCCTATGTCAAAAGAAGCGATTTTATTTGGGGTGTTGACGTTAGCGATCAGCGATGCATTGGCAGGTGTGACTGGTGTACATTGGGCAAAGCAAAAAATTGTATTTCTGCATGAAACAAAATCTTGGCTTGGCTTCGGCGTCTTTTATTTTACAACTTTATTTATAGGTTACTTTTTCATTGGGTTTGAAGCTGCCCTTATTATTTTGGCATTAGTGCCGGCACTCAGCGAACTGTTTTCATACAAAGGAAGTGATAATCTGACCGTGCCAATCGTTGCGGCTGTATGGTTTGAGTTATTGAAAAACAAATCTATCACTAGCTTTGAGGTCATACTTTTGATATTGATCGTGATTATACTTTATGTATTAAATAGAAAAAAATTGCTAACCCTCCAAGGAACAATAGCTGCAATATTGTTGGCAATATCGATTGTTATTGGTGTAGGTAGCATCTATTTGATTCCGATAGGCGTGTTTTTTGTGGTGGGTAGTCTATCCTCTAAGCTTGCAGCAAAGTCTAAAGAAAATGAAGGTAGAAGTGCCATTCAGGTATTTGCTAATGGTGGAGTGGCGACGCTTAGTTTAGTTTTGTATGGGCTCACAGGCAATCCACTGTTTGAACTTGGTTATTTGATGTCCTTGTGCGTCAGCCTTTCAGATACGATGAGCAGCGATCTAGGTACTTATTTTGGTCAACCAACGTATGATATTATATCTAGAAAGCCTATGAAAATAGGACTTTCTGGTGGTGTATCATGGGCTGGTAGTTTGGCGGGAATCATTGCAGCTATTGCATTTGGGTTTGGGATGTATTTTGTTTTATCTATTGATGAAAATTGGATTTTTTGGATCATTATTTCAGGTGTTTTCGGTATGTTTCTTGATTCTGTGCTTGGAAGTGCATTTCAAGCAAAATATAGTGACGAAAAAGAGCTACATGAGGATCATAACCTTGCGCACAAGCTAGTCAAAGGTTATGCTTGGATGACCAACAATGCTGTCAATTTCACAACAAATATATTGACTACTTTATTGTTTTTGGCAGTGATGTTAGTGATATCGTGATACAATATACTTGCTTCAAAGGTTCAACTTTGTATTCAAAAAAACTAAGAAATATAAAACCTATTTGGAATCCTAAATAGTCCTCTATCTGGTTTCTTGTTTTCTGGATGTCTGCACATTACATCACCGCCTGTGGCAACTGCCGATATCATGTTTATACAGTTAAAACATATTTTTCTTTTGATTTGATTTCTATGATAACTAATTTCTTTTGATTCAATATTTTAAGTTTGACGAGATGTATTAGCATGATCAACTAGATCTACACATCATGGGCTACGAAATTGTTATATAAAAATATATATTGCAGATTATGAGATATATTTGGATGAGGGCAGGGTTCTAATTTGTCAAAGCATTAAAAATCACTCCATCAGTGACTGTTATGGTCTTGCCGTCTATATCTTTGGTAGAACCTGAGAATGTTGCACTTACTTGAGTGATAGCTTGGGCTGTCTTAGTTTTAGTGATCTTAAATTGTCCCGAACCTGATGATCCGCTACCAAAACCCCATGACTTGGTATTAACGTTGTCCAGAAACAAGAAGACTCCAGAACTATTTTCATCCAGGATGTTAACATTGTTTAGATTGGTATTTTCAAAACCAAAACTGGCAATTTGAGATTTTCCGTCAATTTTGAATGTAGCTTGTGCAGAAAAATTATTTTGGAATATTCCAGACACAAAATTGGTTTCGCCTCTCCAAGCAACTCCATTGATTTTCATACTGATGTAGCTTACACCATTGGTAGTGTTGTTTCCACTAGAGTCGTCATCTTTTCCACATGAAATCATGAGTAAAAAGAAATACAAAATTAATACGTTTTTCATTATAAAGTTTTTATTTAGGTTTAGAAAATTATTTAATGCTAAAAGATTGAGTTATCTATGCTGAATGGCGAATACAAATGATTATATCACAAAATTATGAATAAATCTATGAATCAAAGAATCTGATTTGTCACATGATGATGTGATAATAGTGCAAAGGCTTCAAAGTAGTTATGTTTGAGTATCTTGTTGATGGCAATTCAGTTCTTACCTATCATCCTTTAGTATTTATGTTAAAATAATTATAAGAAATCAGTTATAAATCGTTATGGTCATATATGTTAATTATTTGTAGTTATTTTGCATTATTTACAATTAAACTCAATATACTGAATCATGCAGTCAAAAAAAATCCCATTACTTATGATGTTTTTTGCGGCATCATTAGCAGATGCTCAGATGAGTGCCAAACTCATCCAATTTCCAGACGTATCTAAGTCACAAATCGTTTTTACTTATGGCAATGATCTTTGGCTTGTCAACAAATCAGGTGGTCAGGCCTCTAGGCTCAGTTCGCCGATAGGTAGAGAGACCAATGCTAAGTTTTCACCTGACGGTACTACTATAGCTTTTGAGGCTAACTACGATGGCAATACTGATATATATACCATGTCGGTGATGGGAGGCGTACCTCAACGAGTCACCAGTCATGGTATGAATGAATCGATCAAGGATTGGTATGGAGATGGCAAATCCATTTTGATATCTAGCACTATGGAAAGTGGAAAACAGCGGTTTAGTCAATTCTTTAAAGTCAACGCTTTGGGTGGTTTACCAGAAAAACTACCTATGATTATTGCCGAAAATGGTTCTATATCTCCTGATGGATCAAAGGCTGCCTTTACCGAAAAATCAAGATTATCTCGCACATGGAAAAGGTATAGAGGCGGCACTGCGGCTGACATATTTATCATGGATCTCAATACATTATCTTCCGAAAACATAACCAATAGCGACGCAAATGACGAAATGCCAATGTACCACGGAAACCATATCTATTACCTTTCGGACAGAGATATCAATAAGAAATTTAATATCTGGAAGTACAGCATCATAACTAAAGAACATGATCAAGTCACTAAATTTACTGAGTTTGACATTCACTATCCATCTATGGGGCCAGATGATTTAGTTTTTGAGGCAGGTGGAAAACTATACATTCTAAATCTAGGGACTCAAAAATCACAAGAAATCGTAATCAATGCTGTAGGAGACTTTAATGCCATAAAGCCAGTGACCAAGTCGGTAGCAGGAAGTATAAGAAGCTATAATATCTCGCCAGACGGGAACAGAGCGATAGTAGAAAGTAGAGGTGACCTATTTTCATTGCCGAAGGAAAATGGAGTAACACAAAATTTAACACATTCGTCAGGTGAGTTTGAAAGGTATCCCGTATGGTCACCCGATGGCAGATACATAGCGTATTTTAGTGATCAATCAGGGGAGTATGAATTGACGATCAAAGACCTAAAAAATCAATCTGTAAAGACGATTACAAAATTAGGTCCTGGATTTAGGTACAATATATATTGGTCACCAGACAATAAAAAAGTAGTGTTTGTGGACCAAACCATGAGTATCAATTTGACAGATATAGCAACAGGTAAAACAGAAGTCATAGATCATGACACAGCTCTATTTGAAGGTGGACTTCAAGGTTTTAAGGCTTCTTGGTCTATAGATAGCAAGTACATTACTTATCCACTGATGCAAGATAACGGCAATAGTGCTATTGTAATCTATGATACCAAAACTAAGAAAAGTACTAAAGTCACATCTGGCTACTTTAGTGATAATTCGCCGACATTTGATCGTGAGGGCAAGTATATTTATTTCACTACCAATCGCGCATTTAATCCTATATACAGCGATTTTGAAGGAACATGGATATACGCCAATGCTACACAAATTGCCGTTTTGCCTTTGACCAAGGATTTATATTCGCCCTTGGCAGAAAAAAACGATACTGTGGCTATTGTCCTTGCTGACGCAAAAAAGGAAGAGAAAGGAGATAAGAAGGAAGATGATAAATCAAAAGCTGATGGTAAAGATGATAAAAAGGTTACAGAAGTAACCATTGATTTTGACAAGATAGAGCAGCGAGTGATCGTATTGCCTATGGAAGGCGGCAATCTAGGTGGTATAGCTGCTACCGAAGGTAAAATCATATATGTCAAGAACGCTAACTCGGGAGTAAGCGAAGGCAAAGGTGAACTTAGATTTTATGATTTTGAGAAGAGGGAAGAGCAAACTATATTGAAAGATTGTGGTAGCTTTGTACTCAGCGCTGATGGAAAGTCAATCTTGGCTAGCAATAGCAGCAATCAGATGGCTATTGTAAAGGTGGAAGCTGACCAAAAATATGATAAACCCATCAATACAGGCAATATGGTGTGTACCATCAATCCTAGAGAAGAATGGAAACAAATCTTTAACGATGTATGGAGACTAGAGCGAGATTTTTTTTATGACAAAACGATGCACGGTGTAGATTGGGCAGCTATGAAAACTAAGTATAGTAAACTCATCGATGAGTGTGTCACCAGATATGATGTTAATTTTGTGCTCGGAGAATTAATCGGCGAGATGAATGCTTCTCATACTTATCGCGGTGGAGGTGATGACCAGGCTGCTGCTAAAAAAAGTACGGGTTATCTCGGTATAGACTGGGGTAAGAAGGACGGAGAGTTTTATGTCAAAAGAATCGTCAGAGCCGGAGATTGGGATACAGAAGTACGATCACCTCTAGCAGAGCCTGGCGTCAATGTTAATGAAGGGGATTATATACTGTCTATCAATGGGGTGCCAATGCATGATTTTGTAGATCCATGGGCTGCTTTTGCTGATATGGCTGGTAAACCAGTAGAATTGATGATAGGCAAAACGAAAGATTTAAAAAAGGCAAAAAGTGTATTAGTAAAAACTTTGAGCGACGAAACCAGATTGAGAAATCTAGAATGGATAGAAAACAATAGAAAGATCGTAGATGCAGCTTCTAATGGTGACATCGGATATATCTATGTGCCGAGTACTGGAGTGGAAGATGGTCAATATGATTTAGTGCGAATGTTTTATGCACAATGGAATAAAAAAGGATTGATTATAGATGAAAGGTTCAATAATGGCGGTCAAATCCCCGATCGGTTTGTAGAGTTGCTTAATCGCAAACCGCTTGCTTATTTTAATGTCAGAGACGGCAAAGATTGGCAGTGGCCATCAAGAGCTAATTTTGGTGCCAAAGCTATGTTGATCAACGGATGGAGCGGTTCAGGTGGGGATGCTTTTCCTGACTTTTTTAGAAAATCAGGCTTAGGCCCTTTGATCGGTACACGCACATGGGGTGGATTGATAGGTATATCAGGATGCCCTGCACTCATTGACGGTGGTAGTGTTACTGTCCCAACATTCAGAATGTACAATCCTGATGGTACTTGGTTTCCCGAAGGTCATGGTGTAGATCCAGATATAGAAGTCAAAGAAGATCCTTCATCACTAGCCAAAGGTACGGATGTACAACTACAAAGAGCTATACAAGAAGTGATGATGCAGATCAAAGCCAAGCCACAATTGCATCCTGCAATTCCTAAAAAAGAAGACCGATCTAAATAGTATGAGATAAGCAGTCAGGTGAACCTCAATATGGTTTCCTGACAGCTTATTAAATCAAGCGCTACATATACGATTTTTGTATTATGAAGTCATTTATTATCGTATGTTAAAATGAGTTGTAAGTGCGTGGGTTTTAAGATTAAGCTCTTTCTTAGATTTATGGACAGAGCTGCGGATTGAGAAAAGCTAAAATATTGTAAATTAATAGCCTGCAAATAATTTAATAATATTTTATTAAGCCACTTGTATATAATATTTGCTATTGTAATCTGGATACAAGACGATTTATTCTTCATAGGTAATCAAAATCGTGATTGGTTTAGCTCCGATATTTAAACTATTACCCATCTTGTTAATAATATGAACACCATTAAGCGCTATTTCTATGTTGTATTCATAACCAATTGCTCCCTGATATCCAGGTGGAATTTTTGATGTTCCAGTTGGGGCATCATGATTCATAAGAACGCTTATACCAAGTATTTTGCTATCTGTTATACCTCCACCGAAAGGATAGTTTTCTGAACTATCAACGACAGGGCCCGATGGAATAGTGATTTTTTTTATTTTAACTTTTGGTGCATTCTCTTCTACTTTTCCCAGCCTGGTAAATCCATTAAGGTCAGTATCGCCATTTTTATATACAACCATAGCATTTTGTCGATCATCTGCGGCAGTTCCATTACCTAAAATTAATAATGGGTCAGTATCTATCCAGACCAATTGATCTGAATCTGCTATCGTATCATTATACCTACCTATAGCTACCGAACCATAAGACCTTGCAATGGTAAATTTTCCCATGGATGTGGTCATGCTTCCTTTAGCAGTTGAACTATTTCCCATTGCAGTAGATAGATAACCGCTCGCTCGAGTATTTAATCCCATGGAAGTAGATGTATAACCACTTGCTACAGTACCGAATCCTGTCGCTAGAGAAGCTATATCACTGGCAGTGGTTGAAAAACCAACAGCTGTTGAGCCTTCACCAGTAGCGCCAAATGTTGTGGAGGGAAAATAACTATAGGACAAATCTATAGCATGTTCACCTATATTTCCATAAAGAGCAGGATTTTTTCCTAGCAATCTCCATCCTGTATTAGCACCTTCGGTGATTTTTTCGAGTTGGCTATCGCTTGATTGAAACGGTCTCCAACCAGTAAGGCTGATGATAAACTCATCGATGGTTCCATTTGCCATTGTGTAACTTGCAAAAGTTAAATCAAAGCCAGAGTTATTATATATCACTAACCTACGACCATTTATAAATAAGTTAGGATCAATTACGGTGACAGGACCTGTGACATCTGTATTGTTTATCACAATGTAAGATACATTCTCTGGAAGATTTAGAATATTCAAATAAGGAACCAAAATTTCAGAACGAAGTGCAAATCCCCCTGCAATATCTAATGATACTTGTGGGTCACTGTTATTAATACCTACGTTCTGGGCATTGATACTAAAGATTATTATAAAAAAAAAGAGAACAACGATTATATATTTCATGATTTTTAATTTAAATAACAAAAAGCAAAGATAGGATATACTTTTAAGCTATATTAGTTTCTGAATGTCACATGATCATGTGACATTTTATAGGCAAAATAAGCAGATTTAAATAACAGCGGTGATTATCCGAACTCAAGGATGAATAGTTGTAGTATTATAAAGTATAATACCAATTTTGTAAAGAGCAGTTTATCGTTTTCAAAGTATTAATGATATTATTGTACCATTTTCATTTGTGTTAACCACAAGTTTTCCTTGTAGTGCTTTAGTTCTGCTTTCGATATTTTTCAATCCATTACCCCGTTTGATCAACATCGGGTCGAAGCCTATACCATTATCACTAAAAGCTGTAATCAAATGATTGGCATCAGGTTTAAAACTAAAATGAACTTGAGTGGCTTTACTATATTTTGCTGTATTATTGATGGCTTCTTTAAATATCAAGTAAAAATGTCTTCTGTTTTCAGGGTTGAGCTTAATGATACGCGGTACTTCTTCGATATCAAAATGTATGATGATCCCTAACGGTTCGAGGGTATCAATAGCAAACTCCTGAATTTTTCCAATTATATTTCGCAGACTATCGTTTTTTGGGTTGATGCTCCAGATGATTTCTGTCATCGTGTTCATGACTTCTGCTGTTTTGTCGGTTATGTCTTTAAAAGATTTATTGGCGTCGCCACGCATAGACTCTCGTTCGCTCAGCATTCTGATATGTGATAATGTGCTGCCCATGTCGTCATGTAAGTCTCGAGCTATTGATAATCGAAGTTTTTCTAAACTTTGCCTTTGCAAGTCACGATATGTAAAAAAGCTATATATCAAAAAGGAGATTAACCCAATGACGAATAACTGAAACCATAATGTCTCCCAGAATGGCGGTGCTATATTGATGTGAAGCAAGTGATGATTAGGGCTTGTAATTCCAAAACTATTTTCTGCTTTTACTTTGAGCAAGTAATTTCCGAATCCCAGATTATTAAATCTCAAACGGTTATCAGACATAGTTGTCCAATTGTTTTCATGCCCACCAAGTTGGTATTGGTATGAATTGTGTTTAGAATCCGTAAAACTTAGGTTTGTGAACGCTAATTCTAAGCTATTTTGATTGGATTTAAGGGTTAAGGTTTGACCAGAGGAAGGCAATGAATCAAATGTATAATTTGATATTTTAATATCTGACAAAATCACGTTTCCAGGTTTTGCCATTTCTAGATCGCTTATACTTATGCTATTGATAGCTTGGTTTTGTGATATGTAAATTATATTTGTTTGGTCTGAAAAAGAGATTTCAGGTGATGGTGTCATACCTATGTTTGAGTTAAAGTAGGTAAAATTACTAATGGTATTGCTGTTAGGATCAAAACGTGTCACACCATTATCAGACGACATCCAAACATTTCCTCCATGGTCTGTGACTATACTTTTAAATAGTCCTAAAGGTTTTTCGTTATAGGTTTCAAACAGATTGAAAGTAGGTATCTTGTTTGAAGTATTTAATACACAGAATCCATTATATGACGTGATGACTAACTTATCGTTACCAATATTTTCTATAGCTTCTAAACTTTTTAAAATTTTAAGAGCAGGATATTGACTTTGAGTATAGAGTTTGAACTCCTTTGTTAGAGGATCAAAGCTATACAAAGCGTCATCTTCTTCATATTTTTGAGTAGAAAATATCCATGCTTTATCTTTAGAATCGATGGTAAACCGAAAGGCATAATTTGAAAGTTTATGATGATCCACAAACTTACATATTTCGGATTGTTCTCTTACCTCGTTTTGCTCCCGATTATATATATACATTCCACTTGTAGAGCCCAACCAAAGATCACCATTACTGTCTTCTAAGATTTTTAATACCTTTAGTACAGCTTGATTGGCTATACATAAGCTAGGAATTATTAGGCGGTTGATTGTCAAATCATATCCTATAAGTCCTTTCTTAGCGGATGACAACCACAAAATATTTTTGCTATCGATATATAGAGTATAGGGATCTACTTTGTCACAATAGGCTTTTAAAACTGAACGTATTGGTATCTCTTTTTTAAGAATCATATCATAATTATAGAAAGACTCGTACCCGACACCAAACCAAATAATACTGTCTTTCTGACCACTTACCTCAAAAACAATATTTCCCAATGTCCAATCTGCTTGTGCATCTAAAAGGGGAATATCAATAACTTTAACATTTTGCTTATATGTGTCATATCTATGGAGTCCCCGGTAAGTTCCTATCCACATACCTTCAGCTTCGGTAGGCTCAAAACAAAATCCTGCACCAGAAATACCTTTGTTATCATAGTATTCATCAGACTTATAACTCTCAAATTTGTTGGTGATTATATCAAATGTTTTGATACCATCAGTCGTGCCTAACCACAATAAGTTTTCTTCATCACAAAACCCAGATTGATCTATGCATAAAATACCATTTTGTATTTTTGATTTATCACCATAAGTATAGACCGACATTTTTTCAGTCGTGATTTCAAATTTCATTAAACCGTGAACCCATGTTCCTATCCATATAATGTTATTTTTTTTGTCAAGGTAGGAATTTATGAACCCATCATCGGCTGGAGTGTCAGCGGATTTATCTGGACGATGAAAGTTTTGAATACTACAATCGCGTAGGTCATATCTCCATAAGCCATCATTTGCGCAGAGCCAAAGAACACCGTTTTTATCTATTTCTATCGCATGTATTCCCGTGACTGTTTCTTTAACTGGGATCAATTCTTGTTGTAAGGTTACGTCGCCTCCAATAGAATAGAGCAAACCTTTATTAGTGCCAAACCAAATGATATCGTTAGATTCATCATATTTAATGCAGCGGATATCTAAATGTTTTTCTTTATCGATTGCAGGAGGAATCTTTATTCTTTTAGATTTTCCTGTATTTGGATCAAAAACATCTAAGTCTGGCAAAGCCAACACCCACAAATGACCTCGCTTGTCTTCTTCTATTTTTCTGATGTAGTTAGAGGAGATCGTAGTAGTATCAAAAGGATTGGTGCGGAATGTTTTAAAAGAGTGTCCATCATATCTCAATAAACCTTGTTCTGTACCGATCCATAGATACCCGTCTTTTGATTTTTGTAAGCAGAGGACTTGTGAGGCATCAAAACCTTCGGATACACCATAATGATCAAAAATAATAGGAGCACCATGCTGTCCGAGTACTTTTTGGGTTGTGATAAGCACTAAGCAATAAAATATCAATGAAACATTTAAGCGTTTATTTTGCAAAAGCATAATATGTTATTAAGTCACCTAATAAATCCACCAAGCATAATTATTTTTTTTCGATGAAGACCTTGTGAACAGCTTCAGTCACCGAATGTACATGAAGTTTTTCGTATATTCGTTTTACGTAAGAGCGCACGGTATCTATACTTATAATCATTTCAGCGGCAACCATTTTATAACTAAGACCTTTAGAAAGGTACTTCAATATCACTATCTCCCGTTCTGAAAGATTGTAAGTCGCTTCTGATTCTTTACCTTTAGCAAGTGGCAATTGTAAAACCCTGCGTGCTATAGAAGGGCTGGTCGGTGCACCACCGTTTTTGACATCTTTGATAGCCGAGAGTAGGGTAGCTAATGAATTTTTTTTGAGCAAATATCCTGTTGCTCCTGCTTTTATGGCATTAAATATACGATCATCATCATCAAAAACTGTATTCATGATTACTTCTACATCAGGATATATAGACTTTAGTTCTTTGACACCTTCTATACCTGTTCGGCCTGGCATATCTATGTCCATGATGATTACTTCGGGGTTAAATGCCTCTGTGTTTCGAATGACATCAAGGCAGTGGCCAAATTCACCTGCTAGCTCAAAGTCTTCAGATTCTCGGATGATAGATGCCAAAATCTCTCTCAGCCCAGCGTTGTCTTCGTATATGGCTACTTTGATCAGATTACTCATTGGTGTTGCGTTTGTAGTGGCAAAAATACTTATTTAATTATCAATACCTATTATCGTGATGTCACATAATGATGTGGAGTATTAAAAAGGTAAATATTTACTGTCCAATTAGAAGATATATTAATTGCAAAAGTCATCAACCATCTACAGCTAAATTACTCATCTGCTTCAATGATTTTAAGCACTGGTGTGTCGTTGCAGATTCCATCTATTTTTACGCTATCGGCTATAGTGTGGCCAAGTATTGCCACTATTTTTTCATTGGATTCTAAGATAAGTGTTGCATCTTTTTGCCATTGGCTGACTTTCTTATCTATGAGGTAATCTTTGATTTTTTTTGACTTACCGTTCATTCCGATTGGTGCGAATCGGTCGCCTTCTTTCCAGTTTCTGACGACTAGCGAGCCCCTCAGCTTTGTACTATCTAAATACAACTCATTAGATTTTGAAAAATCAACTTTGTCGCTGGATAATAAATTAAAACAATACCTTTTGGAATAATACTTAATAATTAATGGCAAGGAATTGAGATCAATACTTTGGAATATGTTTTCCTTGTTTTGTGTTTTTCTTATCAATAATTTTCCTCGATCTATAAGAGCTTCGTGAGATGTAGAATAGAATTTTGAAGCTTGACTTCCATCCATAATAACGCTATGTGCTACCTCAAAACCGAATCCGTAAGGTTCAATTATCTTGAAAAGCAATGTAACTTTTTGTGAATATGCATCTAATATTGCCAAATCTATTGATAAGTATTCAGGATGGTAAGTTCTTGATTTTTCAAATGCAATAGCTATCAACTCATTTAATAATGCTTGTTCACTTTTAAGATTACTTATAGTTTTTTGAATACTTTGCTCAGTATTTGCTGAAATATCATGAAAAACTGGGATCAAGTGATGCCTGATTTTGTTTCTAAAGTACTTGTCTAAGGCATTAGAACTGTCCTCATTGTAAATAATATTCTTTAACTGCGCGTATTGCTCAATTTCTTTGCGAGAAAAACAAAGCATAGGACGACTGATTTCATTTTTAATGGAGTTGATACCTGTCAATCCGTTAATCCCCGCTCCTCTAAGGAGGTTGATAAAAAAAGTTTCTTCACTATCATCATTATGATGCGCCGTGAGTATGCGAGTATAATCGTTTTTTTTCTTGATACTATAAAAGAACTTATATCTTTCCGCTCTAGCGATGGAGTGCATATTGCCTTTATCAAAAACCCTTGAATCTAGGTGATGTATGTGGTATTTGATGCTGTTCTGACTACAGTAATCTTTGATGAACTGCTCTTCATTATTAGATTCTTCGCCTCTGAGATGATGATTGATATGTGCTATCCCAAACTCAAATCCACTGCGCTTAATCAGGTCAGTCATCACCATCGAATCTATACCTCCAGATACGGCAAGGAGAAGTTTATCGTCAAGAATAAACAAATTTTCCTCCTTTATATATGATAAAAACTTATCAAGCATTATCTTTGTTCCTTTTATTGATCAATTCAATTGTAATCATCTTATTTAATTCATTAAAAATATCATAAATGAATATGTTATCTACCAAAATAAATATATCTTTGGTTTGGGTTCTTGCGGCTGCATTAACTGTAACTGCCGCAACGAGCTGTAAAAATACGCTAAATTCGTCTATTTCACCTGAGAAAGTGGAGGAATTAAAAAAGAAAGTGCTAGATTACCTTATGAATAATCAAGAAGGCTTGCCCGATGACGAGATCAAAAGTATGAGAGCTTCCGCTAAAAGTATTTTGGATTTAAGAATGAAAGAAAGTCCAAAATCTATTACTTCTATGGACAAAGACCTATGGGTCTATGATGCAATCCTCAAAAGTAGTGAAGTGATATTTGGCGCAACACTTAAGGGCGGTTGGATTGATTTTAAAGAAAACGGAAATTATACTTACGGATTCTTTGACGGTGCTAGAGGTCAAGGTAAATACCATTACAGTTCTGATACAAACTTACTTTTGCTCTTGGATAATAGTAATGCTATGAAGCCTCATGAATATCAGATCAAACCTAATAATGACATGATAGTAATGGAAGGAAATGGTACCTATAAAGACAATAATATACAAGCTAAACTATCTAGAAGCGCCTCTGCACCTACCACACCAAAAGACGATACTAAATAATGACAAAGCTAAGCGTTAATATTAATAAAATAGCACTCATTAGAAATGCTAGAGGTGCTAACCATCCAGATTTACTACAAGTAGCACTAGATTGCGAAGAGTTCGGTGCGGAGGGAATCACCGTGCATCCTAGACCAGATGAGAGACATATCAGGTATGATGATCTGTCGGTTTTAAAATCAAGTATTGCCACAGAGTTCAATATCGAAGGCTATCCGAGCAACGATTTTATAGATAGGGTGATAGCCGTGAGACCAGCACAATGTACGCTTGTACCCGATCTGCCAGGTGCATTGACGTCTGATACCGGATGGGATGCTATCAAACATGGGGATTTTTTGACTGTAGTTGTAGCAAGACTTAAGGCCGCTGGCATCCGTACAAGTTTATTTATAGATCCTTTAGAATCGCAGTTGCATGCCGCCAAAGATACGGGAACAGATAGGATCGAGTTTTATACTGGACCTTATGCAGCTCAGTATAACAGTGACAGAGCAAGAGCAATAGCACCATACGCAACAGCTGCCTTGATTTGTAATGAGATCGATTTGGGTATCAATGCTGGGCACGATCTAAATCTGGATAATCTTGCTTACTTTAGGTCTAAAGTACCACAATTACTTGAAGTTTCGATAGGTCATGCGCTTATTTGTGATGCTGTTTATCTGGGTCTGAAGAACACCATTCAGCTATATTTGCATCGATTAGTTTAGCAATCATCATGAGCAATACGATTAGTTATGCTGCTTGTCCATGCTGTAACCAAAAATTACAAAACCCACAATACGTAGGCTTGCATCAACGTGACTTTTATAAATGTAGTTTTTGTAAACTTATAAGTGTAAATCAACGCTTTTTGCCAGATAATTTTAAAGAAAAGGTGAGATATCAACACCATAATAACTTGTCTTCTGATTTAAATTACGTGGCATGGCTAGCCCGAATCATTAATCCCATGATTACTTATATTACAGCTGATATGAAGGGTTTAGATTATGGCTGTGGGCCTAATCCAGTCTTGTCTGAATTGTTAACTGAGTTAAGTTTTACTTGCTGTAACTTTGATCCATTTTTCTTTTCTAAACTTGAAATTAAGAAATACGACTACATATTTTGCACTGAAGTAGTGGAGCATTTTCATGCAGTCAGAGAAGAGTGGGAGCGTATGCTGAGCCATCTAAAACCTAACGGACATCTTGCTGTTATGACACAAACTTGGTCAGATGAGACAGACTTTAACACTTGGTATTATGTACGTGATATCACGCATACTTCATTTTATCATCTGGATACAATGACATTTCTGGCTGATGATTTTAAGCTAAAATTGCTTTACACTGATGGCAAAAGTGTTTTTATATTTCGGAAGAGATAGTTCTATTCGATAGATAAATACTTTGATTACACACGATTTTTATAGTCTAAAAGGGTTTTTTAAGATAGGTATCAATTGTTTTTTAACCTCGATGAGAAAAACTATTCTTATATTGTATTTTTAAATTAGAAAATGTAAACTAACCTACTATAATCAGAAGAATAAGGTCTGGTTTGCAGCCATCTATCCATTGCATAAATATGGACTTATAGGTTCGGATGTTGGTGCAAAGGAGTTAGCTGATAGCTTTATCGATATGGTAGAGTATATACCTACTGCGTCGGTTTTGGATCTAATAATGATCGAGTGAAGGATTCACTACCTATAGGTCTCAAGGACGTTGCAGATCTTCCAAACTTCGGCAGTGTTGGTAGATAGAGGATACAGTGTCTAGTATTAAGAAAAAATATATAGTGGAAACATGATGTGTGTCTGACAACAGGTATTAGATCATACGCAATAGTTGTCTTTTCGTAACGTTTTCATGATTTACGCCAATTATTGCCATACTTTTTACAACAATTACTATTTTTGATTATTACATAGCTATTAATCATACAATTCTAATAAAGTGGATACAACTAAGGCAGACGAAATATCATTTCCTCCATACAGACAAGTTGCGGTTGTTTTATTGATTGCATTGGTAATGATGGGAGTAAGTAAGCTGATACCTATTTCTGAGTACTCAACTACGGGTGCTATTAGACCTTGGGTTGTACTTTGCGGACTGATATTGTTTTTTGCTGTGTGTAATAGCGTGTTGAGTCTTTATACTGAGGATCTCAATAAGTACTGGATGCAGTCCATTATTAGTTTTGTTGCTTTACTCGTGGTAGGAGGTTTGTTGGCATGGGGAATTAGTGGTGTTAGTATAAGCAATGCTGGATCAGTGAAGTGGTTATATTTTGTATTTACTTTCGGGTATTTAGTCTTTTTATCAATAGTTAACCTGCTTAAGTTTTTTGTAAAATTAGCTCAAAAGCAGGACAAAAACCTTAGAGGCGAAGAGTGATTTTCTTGGCTTTTGCCAATAAGCAAAAAAATGTTAGTAAAACATTAATTTTGTCTGACTTGAATCCAAAAGGCAAAAATATTCGTTTGTATTACAAGAATGTTTTTTTTAAATAAATAATACACATATCATGAAGTTTTATTCATTTAGTTTCTTTTTGCTTTTGATGTTTTGGATATCTGCCTGCAACTCTAAAAATGCGTCGACACTAGCTCAAATTGATACATCATCAGAAATCGTATCAACAGGAGGTGATACGTTGCCTTATTTTGTAAACAAACGCGGTGATAAGATCCCTAAAATATCTAAAACTGAGACAGAATGGGAGACTGAACTTACTCCTCAGGAGTTCTATGTACTACGCAAGAAAGGTACCGAACGAGCGGGTACAGGCGATCTACTCAACAATAAGGTGGAAGGTTTGTATGTGTGCCGTGGATGTGGAATGCCACTATTTAGTAGCAAAACGAAGTTTGAAAGTGGCACTGGTTGGCCTAGTTTTTATGATGTACTCGATCCAGCTGTACTTCATATCGATACGGATTATGATCTGGGATACGGTAGATCCGAGCTTACTTGTGCTAAGTGTGGTGGACACCAAGGCCATGTATTTAACGATGGTCCGGAGCCTACAGGACTAAGATACTGTATCAATGCTGTGAGTCTAGATTTTGTCAAAGCTGAAAATTAAGGTTGGATTTTTTTGCGTTGCTATTGGTAGATATTTATTGCCTTTTTGCTACCCATTATTAAACTTAGGTTTATTATCATTGGATATGGTATATTTATTGTTTTGATATTTACTTAGGTACAGCTTTTTTTATTCCACCCATAGTATTCATGAAAGGTCCTATTAAATTTCTACTATCAATGCGTCCATCACTTAGCTAATATCCCACCTCAAATTAAAAGTGGATAACTAATATATATCAGTTATCCACTTTTTTATCTATGTGATTGTGAGATTACATTACTCACTGACGATATCGGCTTTATCATCAGGTGTTGTTACTTCTTTCTTATCTGCACCTTTGAGGTAAGTAGGGAGATTTAGACCTGCCATATCAAACAGGTCATTGAGTGGTGGTACGGTTTTCATCATACCAGACACAAAATTTGCTGTAGTGCCGTTGCCATTGTCTCCACCGCCATTTCCAGAATCCCAAACGGTGATTTTGTCTATTTTGATATTTTTGACAGCTTCCACTTGTGTTTTGACTAGTTCAGGTAGTTTTTCTAAAAGTAGTAACTGGAATGCTTTGTTCGGATCACCACCAGCTGCCTTGACTACTTTTTCGTAACCTTCGGCTTGCTTAGTGAGAATCTCATATAGACCTTTGGCCTCTGCTTCCATTTTTGCAAAGATTGCATCTGCCTCACCTCTTGCATTTTCGCGGTTGCGCTCCGCTTCTGCTTGTGCATCTATGATTGCTTTTTGTTTAGCGATTTCAGCAGGTATAACTACGTTTGCGATTTGACTCGAACGTTCCCTTTCTGCTCTAGCAGTTTCAGCTTTTTGCTCAGCATGGTAGGCATCTTCTAGTGCATTGGCTTGTTGGACTTTCTCTGCAGTGGTCGCTTTTCTGAGTGATTCTGCTTCGCGTTCTCTACGCAACGCTTCGGAGTTAGCTATTGATATTTTGGCTTCGTTTTCTCCTTTGATCGCTATTGCGTTGGCTTCCGAAGTTTTGATTCTGGTATCTCTTTCTGCTTCGGCCTTACCTATAGACTCTTCTTTATTTGCGGAAGCTATGCTTACTTCTCTATCTTTTTTTGTAATTGCTATTTTTACATCACGATCTCTATGTGTTTCGGCTATAGAAACATCACGTTCTCTATCGGCCATTGCTTTACCAGTTTCACCTATTTTTTCTTGTTCGGCTACACTTATTTTGGCTTCGTTTATCGCTTTGGCTGCAGCCTCCTTACCTAGGGCTTCTATATATCCAGACTCGTCTTTGATATCTGTCACGTTGACGTTGATTAGCTTGAGACCTATTTTTTTGAGTTCGTTATCAACGTTTTTAGATATATTTTCTAGGAACTTATCACGATCTGAGTTGATGTCTTCTATACTCATCGTCGCTATGACTAATCTGAGCTGTCCGAAAAGTATATCTTTGGACAATTCTTGGATTTGTTCATGCTTAAAACCTAATAAGCGCTCAGCAGCGTTATTCATACTATCGGGCTCTGTAGAGATGGCTATTGTAAATCTACATGGCACATCCACACGGATATTTTGCCTGCTCAGCGCGTTGGTCAGATTAGCTTCTATAGAGATGGGTTTGAGGTCTAAGTATGCATAATCTTGGATGACAGGCCAGATAAATGCTCCCCCGCCATGGATACACTTAGCAGATGTACCGCCTGTTCGTCCATATACTACTAGGATTTTGTCAGATGGACACCGTTTGTATCTCGATATCAAGGCCATTATCAATATAAAAATTATAAACGCTGCTATGAGCACTAATGTGAAAGGAGTGTAAATTTCCATGCTTTATGGTTTGATGTTATTAAAGGTGATTTATATTAATCTATGTTTTCTAATCTGTCTTTGGCAATTACGATGACTGTACTCTCGTTGTGTATGGCAGTGACGATGATCTTTGCTCCTGTGGGAAGTTCTGGACCGAGGGTTACAGCTTCTAGTTCTCTGGTTGATCCTCCTGAAGCAATCATTATTTTGCCTATGCCTTGCATGTTTTCGGGTATGCGCATATATACTTCTCCTGAAGTATTTATGAGGTCATATATAATAAAGGTGTTGTCCTCCTCGAGTAGTTTGATTTTCTGAAGGATATAAAAAAATAAGGCTACGAATATGATACCTACGATTAATGCACAAGTGACTAATAAAAATATATTGCTAATGGTAGAGTAAAGTGTGATGCCGCCCCAACCGAATCCTAGCAAAAAGTTAATGAAGTTTCTGAAAGTAAACAGTTCCATCGGACTGTCTAAGTGACCGATTCCTGCATCAGTATCTATATCAATGTCTATATCGGTATCTCCACTCATACCAAATATGGTAAGTGCTGATTGCATCAAGAATATCATAGACGTGGGCAAAGCTACGTACCAAAACATTCTTAAAATAGGCTCGTATTGATTGATGAAATCCATAATTTATCTTATTCTCTCTGTTATATTTGTCAGATTTAATGAAGTCTGACAGATAAAGTACAATTATATGACTTTTTATCAGATTACGCAAATATACATAGACTAAAGTAGTGTATTATTAGATGAAATATGATTTATAGCCATTTTCTGTCTTAGTGTTTACTTTTTTACTTTGGTGATAGCGGGTTGAAGTAAATGATTATATGATAAAATTAATGCCGTTTTGTAAACTAGGTGACTTGATGTATTAAAAAATTTGATTATTTATCACTAAGTATGAAGATATAGCTTTACATTTGCTGAAACAAAACAAAAATCACACAAAACATTGGATGCGATATTATTCAAGGCCATATTTAAGGAGCACTATCAACCATTATCTAATATGGCTTTTAGGATACTCAATGACTTCGCCAAAGCTGAGGATGTAGTGCAAGACGTGTTTGTAAAAGTATGGTATGATGATATCAGCTTTGATGATCACACCAAGACCTTAGGATATCTATATACAATGGTAAAAAATCGGAGTTACGAAATCATAAGACTGGAGTCAAAAGAAAAGAATATAGTTCAAAATGCTTCTTATATAAATAAGTTGCCTAGTGTGGAGATAGATGAGATAGAAAAATGGTCACTTTTAAATTCAGTTTATGCTCATATACGACAAATGCCACCGAAAACCGCTGAAGTATTTACTGAAGCAAAAATAAATGGCTTATCTTACGCTCAGATTGCAGCCAAGCTAGATATTTCGCTCAAAACCGTAGAAGCACATGTGACAAAAGCATATAAAATGCTTCGAAAAGATTTAAATGAACAAAAAATTAAAGTTTTTAACACTTAAGTACAGAACCCTAAAATTATTTACAAAAGGTTATGACATTGAATAATAAAATTAAAAATAGCTTGCTTACCGCTCATCAAAATGAGGAGTTGGAAGCAATAGAAAAATGGAAAAAACAACTGCATGAAAATGCTGACGAACTCGTAGCTCACTTAGAGTCATCAAAAATAACAGAGCAACTTCGTGGCTACCAAACCGTAGATTCAGCTGCCGCATGGGATAAGGTGTCAAGTAGGATTCCTGAATTATCTGTACCTGATTCTGCCAAAGTATTACGACCAAAGTTCATTAACGTAATCTGGAAAATAGCAGCTGTGATGATACTCGTAGTAGGTGCTTACATCGGTTTCAAGCAATTAGATACTACATCGACGGTTTTCGAATCCCAACTTGTAGAAGTAATAACGATGAACGACGGGTCGAATATCACACTAGATGAAGGCACAAAGTTGGTTCAATTAGCTGACAGAGCCTATAACTTGGAAGGTAGAGCATACTTCAGAGTTGCCAAAGATCCTAAGCATCCTTTTACGGTCAAAACCCTGCACGGACAGCTTACCGTGCTAGGAACTGAGTTCAATATCTGGACTACAGACCAATCCACTCATGTAGCCGTAACTGAAGGCACAGTTAGATTCGTCTGGTTGGACAAGGAGTACATCCTCACAAGAGGTGATGTATTAGTGAGCAATAGTAAAGGAGCTAACATTACACACATTGATAAAATGGGCTATGATAGCTGGAAAGACAAATCGCTGAAATTTAAGGATGATAATCTACATTTCGTACTCCAAAACATAGCCGTTTTCTATAAAGTCGATCTGGTATTTAGTGACGAAAGTGAGTTTGATAGCTGTAAGATCAATTCAATTTTTAGAGAAGAAACCATAGATCAAGTGCTAAAAGAACTAAATGTACTGGCAGGTTTGGATTATGATTTTGATGGACAAACGATTACCGCTAAATCATTTAATTGTAATTAAGGTTAGATATTAAGGTGACTTTCATTAAATTAGCCATATTTTTTTAATAATGGGATTAAAAGGCGAATAAAGAGTAGTTTTTAAGTAAAACGATAACTTTTGGACAAATATAATTAGAAATTTACCTATAAGGTATTTAGTGTGGTTTCTTTTTGCTAATTTTATGGCAACAAAAAACTAAGTTTTGGACAGGATAAAATGGCTTTTGATTTTTTGTATTACCAACTGTGCGCAACTAGCAGCTCAGGCAGATGTACTAGGAACAGAGATTGCGATCAACGATGCTGAACGTATAACTACGCCCAAAAGTATGATTATATATATATCAAATTATTATAATGTGTCTATTTCATACAATGCCAGTCAGCTGCGAGATGATGTATCCGTTACATTGTCAAAAACCAGTTTTACACTTCGCGAACTCCTGATAGAGCTTTTTCCATCCTATCAGTTGAGTTATATCATCTCATCGTCTAAAAAAGTCATACTCACGGGTATCTTAATGCCCATAGAGCGTAAAAGCTATAATCTCAGAGGTGTCATTTCAGACGCTAATACTGGCGAGACCATAAGCGGTGCTGTGCTTTCCATAAGAGGATCTAAATCTTTTGCGATAAGCGACGAGAACGGCTATTTTATTACCAAAGTCACACAAGGAGAATATGAGATATCAGTCAGTTATCTTGGTTACGATCTATACAAAGCTACGATAGACCTGAATAGCGACCTCAAGCAATCTATCTTGCTCAAAAATGATACAGAACTGCCCACTGTAGTTATCAGCAGTCCTCAGGATAGGGTAGATCTTCATCAAGGAGGTGAGATCGTAGATGTTTATAAAACCAGAGAATTCAAGTCGATAATAGGGGAAAAAGACCTCATCAATAATGCTAGGATTCTGCCAGGCGTACAGTCCGGTGGTGAGGGACAAAGTGGCTTGTATGTGCGGGGTGGTACCTCTGACCAAAACCTGATCTTACTAGACGGCATACCGATGTATGAGACCAGTCACACTGCTGGGATTTCGTCCATATTTATAGAAGAAACCATCAAAGAAGCTAACTTCATGAAAAATGGATTTCAGGCTAGATATGCAGGGCGTCTGTCATCTGTCATGAATATCCAACTCAAAGATGGAGACAAAAAAGCACACCAATCTGTTGTATCCGTCGGTATACCTGGCGCAAAGCTACACTTCAGCGGACCTATCAAAACAGATAAAACAACTTATAATATTGCGGCGCGTACCTCGTGGCTAAATTTTTACCTCAATCGTTTTCTGGTCAAATATACCAAATATGATGATATAAAGCTAAACTATTCGGACTTGATAGGTAAGATAGCACACAATTTTTCGAGTACAAATCAGCTCTCATTTACGTTCTACAACGGATCTGATCGGCTATCTTTACTCAAAAACTCTGATATACCATTGGAAGATGGTAACCTGAGCATCTTTGACAGAAATGCGCTTAATTGGGGCAATCAGCTTGCATCGCTCAAGTGGAATATACTGCTCAATGATCGTCTAGGTATCAATGTACAGGTAGGTGCACTCAGGTATTCTAATGGTGCAAGATCTACTTATGATTTTCGGACGGTCAGTGCGGACTCTACGCGCAGGGATCAGTTAGATGTGCTGTCGTACTCAAGTATAGAAGACAAGATCATCAAAGCCGAGGGGCAGTATTATTATAGTGATAAGCACGTTTTTCGTTTAGGGACAACCGTCACACAGCACAACTTTAACCCTACGGTCAAGCAAAGTCTGATTATACTAGATGGCGATCCCGAGAGTATTATTGATAGAGATTCATCTTATAACTCTACAGAGTATGGATTTTTTGCTGAGGACAATATCAAGTTTAACAATAAGCTATTTTTATATGTAGGTTTTCACCAAGCTTTTTTTAATACGGGAAAGAAGACTTACGGTTCATTTCAGCCTCGACTCAATTTTATCTACTCTCCTCATAAAGACCACTTGATCACCGTCGCAGGCACTAGAATGGCACAGTTTATCCACTTGCTTTCTAATAGTGGACTTGGACTGCCATCAGACCTTTGGGTGCCGTCCACTGACAATATCAAGCCTCAGGTATCAGATCAATACAGTCTTACTTATGCATGGAATCCATTGCCTACCATCCATATAAGTTTGGGCGGCTACACTAAACGCTTCTACAATACACTGGAATACACTTCGCCTGTAGAATTATTTTATTTTTTAATCAATAATCAAAGCATTTCTACCATTTATAATAATGCTCGTGATTGGGAACGAAACGTACTGACAGGCAGTGGCTCATCACGTGGACTGGAGTTTTTGTTGCACAAAAGGGAAGGAAATCTAAGAGGCTGGCTGTCTGCTACCTATTCCAAAACACAGCGACAGTTTGAACAAGTAAATAATAATAGGCCATTTGCAGCTGCGCATGATAGAACTATAGACTTTAATTCAGGATTGATGATGAAATTTAGTGAGGCGTTTTCAATGGGATTAAACTTTATCTATGCCACGGGCAATGCGTTTTCATTAGCAACAGAGGAGTATGATTCTTTTTTGGGTATAAAACTGCTCAATACCTCTGGTAGAAATAATTATAGACTACCAGCATATCATCAGCTAGGCTTAAATGCCAACTATGTGATCAAAAAACAAGATACCGAAGTAACCATAGACTTCAATATATATAATGTCTATAACCGCAAAAATGCTTACTTTATATATATCTACAAAAATCCATTACCACCCTATGACAACTACCTACGCAAGGTTTCTATTCTGCCTATATCACCATCTCTAAATATTTCTTTAAAATTTTAGAAAAATTATATTTTGTTCCAATCCTGTTTTAGGCACTTTTTTTGTATTTTGTATGGTTTGTTTTAAAAATATAAAATATAGTATTGTTTTTCAGATTTTGGTTAATTATTTATGTAATTTAATAAACTCTGTTACGATTTTTATTACTATATTTACGTCGTTATTTTACCTTTTAAAGATAAGTAAGTAAATAAGTGCATAGCTTTACAAAATACATAACGTTAGTTTTTCTCCTGGCAATGACAGTTTTTTTGTCATCTTGCGAGGAAGATTATGTCCTCACTCGATCTGCATTCAAACCGTCAGTAGTAGTCAACTCTATATTTACGATCGGTAAACCTTGGGTCGTTAATCTTACGTTTAGTAGAGATCAATTAGTCAATGAATCTAAAATAACAGAAATCTCTAATGCAAACGCATATATCATAGAAAAGTCAAATGGTCGTGAAATTCCACTTACCTATATTGGAAATGGTAATTATGAATCAAAAATATTTCCCCCCGAGGGAGATAAGACGTATGAGTTGGTGGTAGAAGTTCCTGGCTACGCTGCTGTGAAGGCATCTAGTAAAGCTACTAGAAATACGACACTTTATAACATTAACTCTAGCACTACATATTTTGATGGTCAAGGTGCAACTAGGATAGATTTTGAGATCAGAGACAATTACCAGAATTTCTATATTTGGAATTTAGTAACCGAAAATGCAAATATAAGAATAGATACGAATTATTCTGGTAATCCAAAAAATCTCTTAAACTCTATATTGCGATTTAATGATGTATCAAAACTCATAGGATCGATCTCAACACCGAATAATAACGACGCAGTCTCTTCAGGAGAAGAGTTTTCGACGATAAAAGCTGAGAGTACCTTCAGAAATACTACAATCAATGATGTAAATCAGAAAACTAAGAAATATCTAAGGTTTTTGACCGTAAGCCAAGACTTGTACCACTATTACAAATCTGTAGAGGAATTTAATACTGCAGAAAATCATAACTCTAGCATATCACATACACCCAAAGTACACTCCAATATTACCAATGGCTTAGGATTGTTTGCAGGGTTTAGTGAACGTTTCATAGAAATTAAATAAATGGAAAATTTTTATTTTAACTTAATCGAATTCGGAACACCTGAGTTTGATGAAGCGCTTGCGCTACGTACAGAAGTACTTCGCAAACCATTAAATATGGTGTTTTATGAAGATGATATAGCCAAAGAATACAACGAGACACATATAGGATGTTATAACTCTTTACACGACCTAGTGGGTGTGCTGACGCTAAAATCACTAGATAACGGCAATCAAAAAATGAGGCAAGTAGCAGTCTCAGCCACTATACAAAACCAAGGCATAGGCAAATCTCTAGTGCAGTTCTCTGAAATGTACGCCAGGTCTAAAGGCACGCAACGAATAGAACTTAATGCTCGGGATACAGCTGTACCGTTTTATCGAGCCATCGGTTATCAAGTAGAAGGGGAGATTTTTCAGGAGGTGGGCATCGATCATCGTTATATGTGGAAGGATGTATAGTTATTTTTTTTTATACTGCAATAGGATTTCTTTTAGCCGGCCATCTGCTCATAAAACGATAACTTGTTTTTGAGCATACTGATTTCATCTTTCATTTCATCGATCTGCAGCAGCAAATAGTTGATAGATTCAATTCCTTCTAGGTTGATATCTAGGTCATGATACAAACGTATCATTCGCTCTAATTCGTACAGTTGACTTTCGTGAATGTATCTTGTTTGCTCCACAGTGGTGATCTCTATTAAGCCTATTTCTTGGATGGATTGTATAAATGATACTTCGATATTGTGGTGAATGCAGAGATCGTATTCTGATATCAAATTTGCTATGGTCATAAGTCAAGTTTTAAGATTTACTATTTGATAATTCAATAAATAATTCCTTTTGTTTCTCAGTTAGATTTGTAGGAATCTTGATGTTGTATGTAAAGTTAAGATCACCGAATTTATCATCTGACTTATATACTGGAAATCCCTTACCTTTCAATTTTATCATGCTTCCATTTTGAGTTTCGGGCTGTACTTTGAGTTTAACTTTGCCTTTTAGCGTATCTACTATGATCTCACCACCAAGCACCGCTATATATAAATCAAGGTCTATGGAACTGTAAAGATCATTGCCCAAACGCTTGAATTGAGTATCGTTGGAAATCGAAAACTTAATATATAAATCTCCGTTAGGACCACCATTCATACCTGGGCCACCATGTCCTGGCAGTTTTATAGTCTGGCCATTCTCAACACCTGCGGGGATGGTGATTCTTATGTTTTTGTCATTTACGGTTAGTGTTCGTTTGTGCGTTTCATAAGCATCTGTGAGATTGAGATGCAATTCGGCATTGTAGTCTTGGCCTCTATATTTCACTTGCCTGCTTCTGCCAGAGCTAGATGCTCCCCCAAACATCGAACTAAAAAAGTCTGAAAAATCATCTTCCGATTGAGCCCCAGTATATGATTGGCGGCGAGAGTTAGATGACTGCTGCCGATTTTTTTCCATATTTTCAAAATTCTCAGAATGCTCCCAATCTTTTCCATATTTATCATATTTTTTTCGCTTTTCTGGATCACTCAACACCTCGTTAGCTTCATTTATTTTCTGAAAATTTAGTTTTGCCTCGTTATCATTGGGATGCAAATCCGGATGATGCTTTCTAGCTAACTTACGGTACGCTTTTTTGATTTCCGCAGGTGTAGCGGTTTTGGGTATTTCTAGTATTTTATAATAATCAAGAAACATTCTTATATATTTAGTTCAGAAGTTATTAATAAAAAAGTGAGAGTTCAAGTAAGATATTGCATATATATGTATGCATACTATAAAGAGTGTTAACAAATTTACAAGTAGATTGGATGCACAAAAGTTCATTTTATTTTTTTAATCGATATGGACTTCTATCTTAGGATTATTTGTTTATAAATTAATAGAATATCAAAAACAACTATTGTAACTTGAACTCGTACTCAAATATTTTGCCTAAATTCATTTGCTGATCGTATTATGGTTGGCTTATAATTATTTAACTATTTTATTTTATAATCCTAGCTTCATCATTGGGTATAAAATTCCAGCCAATCTTTCATTTTATAAATATTGCACCTCTTTCTGATAATTGAACTTTATGCTAAATTTTGTATTACTATTTCTTTAGTATTGATATTGCGGCTTAGGCTTTTACAATTCAATAATATTTGCTAAATTTGCGGAGGTTTTGAGGATATTGTAATCTATAATATAGATTTTTATTCAAAAAATTCATTATCAGTTGATTATTTATTAAAGAATACTTTTATATATAAAATTTATGTCCAGAATACTTACACTAAGAGATGCCCTAGGGGAGGCGATGTCAGAAGAAATGAGAAGAGATGATAATGTCTTTCTCATGGGTGAGGAGGTAGCTGAATACAATGGTGCCTACAAAGTTAGTAAAGGTATGTTGGATGAGTTCGGGCCGCGTAGAGTGATAGACACACCTATTGCTGAACTAGGTTTTGCGGGTATAGGCGTAGGAGCTGCTATGAATGGTTTGAGACCGATCATAGAATTTATGACTTGGAATTTTGCGGTTTTGGCATTTGACCAGATCGTAAACAATGCTGCTAAAACGCTATCTCAATCAGCAGGTCAGTTTTCTTGCCCGATCGTATTTAGAGGACCGTCGGGTTCGGCAGGTCAGTTGGCGCAACAGCATTCACAGTCATTTGAGAGCTGGATGGCAAACATACCTGGCGTCAAAGTGATCTCCTGTATAGATCCGGCTGACGCCAAAGGATTGTTAAAATCAGCTATCCGAGACAATGATCCTGTATGCTTCATGGAATCTGAACAACTATATGGGTTGAAAGGAGAGGTGCCAGATGGAGATTACTTAGTACCTATAGGAAAAGCAGTTATCAGACGTGAAGGAACAGATGTGACCATCGTGTCTTATAATAAAATGATAGAAGTAGCCAAAGAAGCAGCTGGAGAACTTGCCAAAGAAGGTATCTCCGCTGAGGTGATAGACCTGCGTACCATCAGACCACTAGATCATAAAACTATCGTAGAGTCTGTGAAGAAAACCAATAGATTGGTCGTGGTAGATGAGTGTTGGCCATTTGCAGGTGTATCGGCTGAGATCGCCTACGAGATTCAGAAGTACGCATTTGACTACCTAGACGCTCCTGTCACACGAGTCAACAGTGCGGATACTTCACTGCCGTATGCACCTACGTTCCTAGATGAGTACTTACCGACACCTGCCAAAGTCATCAAGGCAGTGAAAGAAGTGATGTATAGAAAAGCATAGTTATTTGTCGACACCTCTGGTGTATAGCAGATAACCATGTACTGGAGTAGTGACAACGGAAATAATATTTTTGAAATACTCCTGCATCTTGTATGTAAGATCGATAACCTTAATCTTATAATATTTTATAAAATATCAGCAATCAGTTAAATAAAATTTTATTTGTTTTTTAGTATAATTATTAAATTTTGTTTTTAATCTATTTCTTTTATAGGTTACATACAATATTTTATTTTGATTTTTATATCTTCAATCATGACTTTGTTTATTTGTAAAGTCTGTGGTCAGGCTTGTTTATTGCATATACAACTGATGCTAAGATTCAGTTCAGTTCAGTTTATACAAAGTATAATCGCGTTATATGGCTCAATAATTTTTTTTTATTGTGAAATATTACAAAGATATATTTAAAATTACACTATTTTTATTGCTATGTGTAAATGCAGTATATAGCCAAGAAACCTATATGTGGATTTGTAAGTCGAGTCCGAAAATTTTTAATAATTATCAGCTATGGAAGGTAGATTTGAAAACTGGACAAAGAGAATTGTTCACAGCATTGGACTCTACTGGCTTTTTACATTCATACACCGTAAGACGAGAAAGTAAAATATATGATTTTGCATTTAATAGTGACAGAAGTAAATTTTTTTTATAGAAAGCGAACGGGACTTATAAGAGTATGATGTCGCTAGTAAAATCAATCGCTATATCAAAGATTTAACCCCAGAAAACTCTAGTCAGGCTTTTCATATTTACACAAGGATTAATAGAATAACAATGGTAAATGATTCTACTTATTATATAACAGGTGGTACTTAAGGCTACCTTAATAGCAATACGTATGATTTTAGGATAGTATGTCAAGTGAAATCATTAAGTCAAGGTGGTATTATATAAGAACAAGAATTGTATCCTGGGTGTTTAATTAAATACAAAGATGATTATTTAGGTTTGAATATCAATGTGTAAAACCAGTAAAAAAATTAATTTGATGATCCTAATTTATCTACAATCCACCTATTTCGTCCACACTTAGTCCAGTAGCTTGAGCTATTTGCTCTAAGGTTAAAAGACCTTGGTTTTTGAGGTTTTTTGCTAATAGTTGTGCGGTGTTTTTGATACCTCTCGCTTCTCCCCTTGCTTCGCCTCTTGCTTC
>Ga0105045_10000096_pt1 | contig 46849 bp, 42 predicted proteins | sample MAT02_FD_78089 | JGI IMG/M metagenome (GOLD analysis project Ga0105045, IMG submission 78089) | Freshwater microbial communities from Lake Fryxell liftoff mats and glacier meltwater in Antarctica - MAT-02 (megahit assembly) | ecosystem: Environmental > Aquatic > Freshwater > Ice > Liftoff...
GCAGTAAAAGCTTCTGGCTTAATTCCATCAGCGACTTGTGAGAGAATTTCTTTAGCGGCTTGCGCTATTGCTGTCCGAACTCCCGTAAAAAGAAAGATTGCAAGGAAAAGGGTTAGTGCGGTTTTCATGGTTTCTGCAGTTTGATTTTAGAAAGAAATTAATTGTTAGGGTTGTTGGGATCAAAATCCAGATGTAAATCGGGTTTTGCAGCAGATGAAAGTCAAAAGTGATTAAAGCTGGTTTTTAATCTCTTTTTGCGCAACTTCGTCGGCTGTTGCACGATCAATTACACTATGAAAGAATTTTCGGAAGAAATTACCACAGGCTATACTTTTAAAGGGGACTCCATTGTTTTAGGTGGAGCTATGCTCAACGGATCAGTGGTGGACGGCTTACAGGTGAAAGCCCCGCTCAAAATGTTCAATCGGCATGGACTCATTGCCGGCGCCACTGGAACGGGCAAGACCAAAACCTTGCAAGTCATTGCCGAAGGGCTATCGGCTGCCGGTATTCCCGTGTTGATGATGGACATCAAGGGCGATTTGAGTGGGCTGGCTGCGGCTGGGAATTCGCATCCCAAAATCGATGAGCGGATGAATAAAATCGGTAGCCCTTGGGTTCAAACCGGCTTTCCAGTGGAACTGCTCAGTCTTTCGGACGAAAAAGGGGTACGATTGAGAGCCACTATAAGCGAGTTTGGGCCTGTATTGCTATCTAAAATTCTCGAACTAAACGACACCCAACGAGGTACACTTTCTCTGGTTTTCAAACTTTGCGACGATAACCATTGGCCGCTACTCGATATCAAGGATTTACGTGCCGCCTTGCAATATTGCATTGGTGATGGAAAAGCTGAAATTCAAAAATCCTACGGACTGGTAAGCATCAGCAGCGTAGGCGCTATCATGCGCAAAATATTGGAGCTGGAGCAGCAGGGTGCCGACGTCTTCTTTGGCGAGCGAAGTACAGACGTTGAAGACTTTCTGAGCATGGACGATCAGGGACGTGGCATTATTCACATACTCCGCCTGGTTGACATGCAGAGCAAACCCAAACTCTTTTCCACCTTTATGCTCTGTATGCTGGCGGAGATGTATGAGAAATTCCCGGAACGTGGCGATTCTGACCGTCCTGAGTTGGTCATCTTTATCGACGAAGCTCACCTGTTATTTAACGAGGCCAGCAAGGCACTGCTCGATCAGATCGAAACCATCGTAAAGCTTATCCGATCTAAAGGCGTAGGTCTTTTCTTCTGCACACAGCTACCCACCGACGTGCCCGAAGTGGTGTTAAGTCAGCTTGGGATGAAGGTGCAACATGCCTTGCGTGCCTTTACGGCAAAAGATCGGAAAGCGATTAAACAGACGGCTGAAAACTATCCTATCACGGCCTTCTACGAAAGCGATCGACTCCTTACGGAAATGGGCATTGGCGAGGCGGTGATAACACTGCTAAACGAAAAGGGTATCCCAACCCCATTAGTCCACACTTATTTGGTGGCACCGCAATCGCGGATGGATATCCTATCTGAAACTGAGATTGATCAATTGCTTGCCAAAAGCAAACTTGCTAAGAAATACAACGAAGCCATAGATCGCGAAAGTGCCTACGAGCTTTTGCAAGCCAAAATGGCACGCGAAGAGAAGACCACCGCCGATAGTCTTCCAGCATCTGCTGGAAGGCCGAGCAGCCGGAAAGAACCAAGCACCTTTGAAACGATCATGAAAAGTCCGGTAACAAGAACCGTGTTTCAAGAAATCACCAGGGGTATTTTGGGCGTTTTTGGGATTGGTAGCACCAGAAGGAGAACTACTACCAAGAGACGGTAAGTTTGCATTTCAAAATTTCGTTCTGCATAATGGAATCCTAAAGTGTCTGGAAAAATTAGCGGAGTGCGGCGTTAAGCTGGATAATGATGTGGCAATTGTTTCGGGAGTTTGATTACACCATTTAAAAAGGCTTCTCGAAAGTCGAAAGATGCTTTCTGATGTTACCTGAAGACGCCCCCAACTCCGGGTTCTTGTCAAAAACCGACGTTGCAAATGGACAGAGCGGTATTATTTTGAGTTTTCGATTTCGCGCTTCTTCCACCATATACCGAGCTAGCTTCTCTCCTATTCCTTGGCATCGCAAATGTTCGCTCACATCGGTATGATCGATGATCAACATAGTTTCACCGGCTTTGGAGAAGCTCATTTCGGATTTATAACCTTCGGGCGAAGTATATAGAAACGCTCCTTTGTGACCTTCTTCCACAGTTGAAAATAACGACATTGAATTTTGTTTTTATGTGTTTGCTAAGAGTTTAATTAGCTGGAAATTTGCTGAAGATTGATTATGAGTATCGGCTATAGCCATTTGACCGGTATATCGCCACGCGCACTTTTCAATGGGTTCGGCACTTACCGCCACGGGATGGTTGTGCAGTCGGGCAAGAGTAGATGCGTGCTTATTAGGCGATGAATCGCGACATAACGTCACTCCGGATGGCTGGCATATGCGCAAGTGTACTCACCGTGAATTTGATTTGACACATTCCGAACACTCTCTGCTATGGGGTGATTTGAGCTCAAATTCAGCCAAATGATCGAACATTTTGTGTTTCATTTCCATTCGCGAAAGGTGTGAAAGTAGCGCAAAAGGGAAAAATAGATTAGAACCGATATCGGAACTTGGACGGCATAAAAATCCTTACCAAATCACTATTACTACTTTGTTCTTACGAAGGCGCTTTCATAATAAGCTATCCATTCCTTTGCGCTTACCTTGGCTATCAACCCGCCAATAAGATCAAAGGGTATATCGTCCATCCGCTTTAAGCGAACACAACTCTTGCTCATATCGGGTTTGGACTTGCTAAGGCGCGCGTATTCGGCAACGAACCAATTGTACAATTCGGGCATAGCGTATATACCCATGTGATAAAATCCGACAAAATTTTTTTGACTTGCGATGCTACAAAATGGCAAGGGAAGTTTCGGATCGCAATGATAACCCAAAGGATAAAGCGAATGTGGAATTACCCAACCGATCATGCCGCACGAAAGCTCTTCATGAAAACCAGCTGGTATATTTTCGGAAATGATTTTTCTGAGTTGAATCAATGCCGGTTGATGAGCCGGGTTTGAATTCAAAAGGTATTCATCAACCGAATTTGCTGCAATCCGTATGGATTAAAAGTAATCACTTTTGAATCCAAGCTTCCTGCTTTCTGGCGAAAATTCAGACCACTTCTTCAATTAATTGGGGCTCTTCCTTCCAGTCGAAGGTTTCTCCAACTTTCTTGCCCTTCATGGTTTGGTATACTGGCGCTTCTTCGGAGATGGCTATCCAACTATGATCGTGGTTGAGCCTCTCCGGGTGAGAGACAGAAATAAAATATGTGGCCTTACTAGTGCGCACCAAGGATCCCAGTTGGACACGCTTATGGATACCGGCTATTTGCAGCGCCTTTAAAATATCCAACTCCTTTTTAAGCAGATCGAGAGCAGGCGCTCGCATTTTGATTTCATCAATCATCTGTTCACGCTTTCGCTCAAAACGATCATCGTCCGTGACGTCTTCACTGTTTGAACTCTTCAGCTTTTGCAGCTGAGCCGCTTCAAATTCGTCGAATTGTAATTGCTTCTCACGAATCAACTCTTGCAGTATTTCTTGTTTCTGCTCGACTGTGATATCGATTATTTTGCTTTCCATAATTCTTGATTAAGGTTCTAAGCTCAAAAGAGCTTGCTTCCAACGCACAATTCTCTAACCAATTTCAAAAACTTCCTGACAAATAGTGTCCATAACGATTGCAGAATATTGGGCTACACGACATTAATGTAAAACCTTCTCAATCTGTGAAATAATTTCCCCAGAATTGAAAAACAAAATAGGGAGTTCATACCTTTCGCCACCTTAAAAACCAATCGAATGGAAACCAATTCTGAAAGTACCTGGCAAGAATGGAAAGCGAAGGCGGAAGCTTTGCGCGTACAATTAAATCTCGGGGCGAAAGAAGCGGCTGATGCTCTTGAAGAGAAAAAGAAAGATCTTGGCTCCTGGGCTAAATCGACCCAAGTAAATCTAAGCGCAGAAACATCTGAGAAAGCAAAAAATCTAGCCACAAAGCTCGATGAGTTGCAAATTCAAGCCGCGTTGGCAAAAGCAGAAGGGAAAGATGCTTACGCAGAGCAGGAGAAGAGATTTCAATCGACTTATGAATCTGTAAAGCAATCTCTGTCTGAAATAGCCAAAAGCACGAGTGACGAAGCAAAAGGGCTTGGTAAAAAAGCGGAAGCTCAATTAGAAGATTGGGAAATACAGCGCGATATCTTTCGGGTGCAAATGAACCTTGCTGGGAAGGAAGCTTCCGACGAATGGGACAAGCGCAAAAAACAGATCAGTGACGAGCTGGAAGTTTTGGAGTCAAAAATCGCTTCAGCTAAGGAAGATGGCGGCGAAACCTGGGAAAAGACGAAGGAAGATCTTGCTTCCATGTGGAATAGCTTTAAGTCAAATTTTAACAAGTCGTAAAGATTTAGTTGATTGGCGTAACAAAATGGCTACCCTTGGGCGGCTTTTTCTATTTTCGAGGCCGAATTGAACTGGAACAGTGGTGCAGACTTATAATATGATAATCATCGGAGGTGGAATAGCCGGACTTTCGGCAGCGCTTGAAGCCGAAAAATCGGGTCATCGTACCTTGCTTCTCGAAGCGAGCAGCAAGCTCGGCGGGCGAGTAAAATCAGACCTAGTAGATGGATTTACCCTCGATCATGGTTTTCAGGTTTTGCTGTCCAATTACAGTATGGCGCAGCGAGTAGTGCGTTTCAATAAACTCGATTTAAAAGCTTTCGCCCCGGGTGCACATATCACTGACGATCGCGGCAAGCTTGCGATATCTGATCCAATGCGCGAACCATCGGCATACGTAACCATGCTTTTCTCAAGGGTAGGATCCATTAGCGATAAACTCCGCCTGCGTAGGCTTAGCTCCGAACTCAAATCATTGACCGAAGCGCAATGCTTCGACATTGAACAAACTACAATGGACTATTTGCGCGATTACGGGTTTTCGGGAAGAATGATCGCCCTTTTTTTCAAACCCTTTTTCGGGGGCGTATTTCTCGAGTCCAACCTATCGACTTCCGCAGGAATGTTTCGATTCGTCTTTCGAAATTTTGCCATTGGTGAAGCCTGCATACCCGCCAAGGGCATGCAAGCCATCCCCGATGATATGGCGCAACGGCTTAAAAATGTGGAAGTCAGGCCAAATGCTGCTGTCAAAACCATTCATGCCAATCAAGATATTGAACTCATAGATGGGACTATCTTCGCAGCAAAGAAGATAATACTAGCCTGCGATCCGAGCCGGCTTTTGCCCCAAATGGATCAGCCGATAGCTTATAACTCCACGCGAACTGAATATTTTTCTGGAAAGGCAGAGCTCAAAAAGTTGGAGAAGAGAATCGGATTAGACGCCCGTTCTATCAGTGATATTAATAATTATTGTCGGCTCGACGAAGTGCAGAGCTCTTATGCCCCCAAGGGTAGATCGCTTTGGTCGGTATCCTTAAGGCAGAATTCCAAAGCTCAACCAGGTGCAGTAAGCGTTCAACTTGCTGAACTAATAGGCGCCAATGCATCGGATTTGACACCCTTAAAATCTTATGAAATAAAGAAAGCACTGCCCATACTCGAAAATCCGACCTTCGACATCCCCGCCGAGCAATCGCAAATAGCTTCGCATATTTATTTGGCCGGCGATTATCTCTTGAATGCATCCATTGAAGGCGCTTTGCGCAGCGGCTACCGCGCGGCCGAAGCCTGTATTGAAACCTTAGAACTCGTATAAAAAACTTCCATGCCCACCACTCATATTCAAATTGACGGCGTACCTGTCACCGACTTAATCCAATCTTTCGGCGATCCGCTTTATGTGTACAGCGCTGAAACGATCGCCGCCCGATATGCGCAATTAAAATCTGCTTTCTCTGGTGCGGATTTACGCATTAACTATGCTTGCAAGGCGCTGAATAATATTAACATCCTTCGACTTTTCAAGTCCTTAGGCAGCGGTTTGGATACAGTATCGTTACAGGAAGTGGACTTAGGTCTGCGTGCCGGTTTCGAACCGGAAGAGATAATTTTCACACCTAACGGCGTGGGTTTCGAAGAGATCAAGGCAGCGGTAGAATTAGGCGTTCGAATAAATATCGACAATCTGAGTATTCTCGAACAGTTTGGCGCTCATTACCATGGTTCTTACCCGGTGTGCATTCGAATTAATCCGCATATTCACGCTGGGGGCAACAACAATATTTCCGTAGGGCATATCGACTCCAAATTTGGGATTAGCATTCATCAAACCCGTCATCTGGAGCGAATCGTAAAATCAATGGGAATCCATGTCAACGGTTTGCACATGCATACGGGTAGCGACATTCTGGATGTTGAGGTATTTTTGCGCGGTGCAGAACTCCTTTTTGACACCGCACAGCATTTCAACCAACTCGAATACATCGATTTCGGTAGTGGTTTTAAGGTGGCATACAAGCCTGGCGACCTTGCAACAGACGTGGAAGACTTGGGAGTCCAAATGACCGCTATGTTCAAAGATTTCTGTAAAGATTATGGCCAAGAGCTGCGCATAGAATTTGAACCTGGGAAATTTTTGGTCAGCGAAGCTGGGTATTTTCTTGCCCGTGTCAACGCTTTGAAGCAAACTACCGCCACCGTTTTCGCCCAGGTGAACACTGGGATGAACCACCTTATTCGCCCAATGCTCTACGGTGCTTACCACCATATACGCAACGGTTCAAACCCCGAAGGAAAGAAAAGGGTGTACTCGGTAGTAGGCTATATCTGCGAGACCGATACTTTCGCAAATGACCGTCAAATCGAAGAAATTAAAGCTGGCGACATCTTGGTATTCTCAAATGCCGGAGCATATTGCTATACCATGAGCAGCAATTACAACAGCCGCTTTCGTCCGGCAGAAATCCTGATAAAGCACGGTGAGCCTCATCTCATACGCCGGGCCGAAACTATGGAAGACCTTTTAGGCACACAAGTTGATTTGGGTTAAATACTCAGGATCAACCTGAGATAAATATTTAATCTTAAACCGAAAAACATGAAAAAATCCATTTTACTCGCTACACTTCTTTTGGCGGGGACATTTAGTGCGATGGCTCAATTTGAAATCCGTCCCTTGGCGGGTCTGAATTTTAGCAACGTATCCGAAACACCAGACGGTGTCAATACGCAGGCGAAGGTAGGGTACCAAGTAGGAGCAAACGTTTTGATTGGAAATAATTGGATTCTTTATCCAGGGATTCAATACTTTCAGCGAAACACGGAGTTTTCATCGACTAATCCAAATGGCGGGAACGATAGCTATGACCAAGAGATCGGTGGGGTTATTATTCCAATTCTCGGTGGTTTCCGTTTCCTAAACCCCGACACTGATCCTTTCATAAATTTCAGGATCATGGCCGGCCCGTCAATATCTTTCTTGACGAAAACCACTTTTTCACAAAACATTATTGACGATGAGATCGACTGGAAATCGAGCGTATGGGGTGGACAAGTTGGTGCTGGTCTCGATGTGAGCATTTTCTTTTTAGACGTGAACTACGAGTTTGGCCTGAGCAAAAATGCCGATGCGTCCGAGAATGCATCAAACTTCAATGATATCAGGAACAACACCTTCTACATTAGTGCCGGAGTGCGTCTCAAGCTTGCATCTTAATTTTACAATTCTATTCAGCTCTAAAAGCCGCCTTCCGGCGGCTTTTTTATTTCTCTAATTTCAAGATTGCACCATCGAAAGGGACTTTCTTACCTTTACCACCGTTATGGAAATCTACAAATTCCGCGTATTACCCGACAGCGTTCCCGATGTGTTTCGCGATATTGAAATCGCAGCAACTGACACTTTTGAGAATTTGCATTTGGCCATCCTAAGGGCATTTGAATTCGAAGGTCTGGAATTGGCGTCCTTTTACCTCAGCGATGATGAATGGGAGAAAGGAGAAGAAATTGCGCTGCTCGATGTTGGCGATGGCGACGAAGTAGTGCATCCAATGGTAAGCACCCAGCTAAAAGATCTGCTCAATGCACTGGGTTCGAAGCTATTCTACCTCTACGATTTCATGCGGATGTGGATATTCTACGTCGAGCTTGTGGAAATATCTGTTTCGGTTGCCGAGCAGTCTTATCCACACCTCGCCCTGAGTTTTGGCCATAGCCCCGATGAGCATTCAAAATTGCCGGAAGATCTACCCGGAATGGAAGGTGATTTTGATGAAGACGAAGACGATTTTGACGAAGAGTATGGTTTCGACGAAGAAGATTTCGGCGGGTATTCAATAGAAGATCATTAAAGCCAGAGTTTCACTTACTCCGTTGCCTACGGTCATTGTGGTCTGCGGCCCGACGGCGGTGGGAAAGACTGCTTGCGCCATTTCGATCGCGAAAGTAATAGATGGCGAAATAATCTCTGCTGACTCCCGCCAGTTTTATCGTGAATTGTCGATCGGAACTGCCAAACCATCCGCTCAGGAGTTAGCTACTGTGGAGCATCATTTTATCAATACCCGCTCCATCGGCGAAAACTATACCGCCGGCCAATTTGAGCTGGAAGGAAGAGCGGTGATAGCGGCAATAGCCAGGAAGGGTAAGGTTCCTATCGTTGTTGGAGGTTCCGGACTTTATATCGATGCTTTAATTAAGGGACTCGATGCTGCACCTAGTGATGCAACCTTGCGTACCGAATTGAATTCTTTGTTTGCGCAGGAAGGACTCGAAGGCTTGCGAAATCGATTGAAGTCTATTAATCCGGCAAAGCTGAAAACGATCGACTTGGCAAACCCAGTTCGGCTTATCCGCGCCATCGAAATTACTGAATTGAGCAAAGACTCAAATACAAGATTGACTTCGAAGTTAACGCCCCCTTTTAGAGCGGTTTTTATAGGTTTAAAACTAGAACGCGAAGCCCTTTACGCACGCATAAATTCAAGGGTCGATGCTATGTGTAAAGCTGGCCTCGAAGACGAAGCCCGCGCTGTTCGGGCGTTTCGCGAACAGCAAGCTTTACAGACGGTAGGATATAAAGAGTGGTGGCCCTATTTCGATGGCGAAGCTGGCTTGGACGAAACGATAGCTATGATCAAACAAAATAGCCGCAGGTATGCAAAGCGTCAAATGACATGGCTTCGCAATAGACCTGAAATCAAATGGTTTGTTAATTCACCCATCGAAGAGGCCATTAGCTATGCAATGTCGGCGACGAACACCCCTTAATAACCTGATAAAATTCGTTAATAACTTACGCCTATGCGCACGCTAAAATCCTATGAGAACCCAGCCAATAGGTTTAAATTTGTGGATGAGCGGATTTTTCGCACAATCAAATCCCAGAAGTTATGAGTAGCACACGTTTAGACATGATCTCCGAAATGTTGGAAAAGAATCCAAAAGATACTTTTCTTAATTATGCGGCTGCATTGGAGCACAAAAAGGACGAAGAGATCGATAAAGCCATAAAGATATTCAAGCGAATTGTCGACATCGACCCAGATTATCTTCCCACCTATTATCAGTTAGGGAAATTACTCGAACAAACGGGCCATACCGATCAAGCAATACGCATTTATCAACGAGGCAAAGTTTTAGCAAGAGCCAAGAATGACGTAAAAGCAGTCGGTGAGCTTTCGGAAGCACTTCTCATATTAGACGTGGACGACGAGACAAATTTCTGAGCTAATTAAAACCGGCCATTGACTTCATCAAATTCCTTGTTTAGCTTTACCATGTAAACTGTCTCGGGAGTTATTCCCAAAATGCAACTAAACTCCGGCCTCACGATCCGGAGTTTCTTTTTTCCAAGCCAATGAAAACCCCCATCATCGCTCTCTACTGCCGTATATTTTCGGTAGTCGCAATTATCGCTGCTTTAATCCTTTTTGTTTTCAGCTTTCTCATTAATAGTGATGAATTTGAAGGGCAAATCCGAATATCGGCAGCAGGTCTGGTTCTTGCTGGAGTTTGCAGCATATTAGCTACTACAAATTCGGGGCTGGTGAAATCCGTAAAATTTAGCGCTTCCATCGCGGCGACTATCCTTTTCGGACTTATTTTTGGTTACTTCCTTTATTTTTGGACTTGGATTCTGAATTATCGGGGCTTCTCACTGCTCATTCTCCTAATTTGGATTCTCCTTGTTTATCCTTTCTTGCAATGTTCTTTCTACATTTGGCAAAACCACTCGAAGGAACGATGATGAAAATAAATAATCTGGCAGTGAGTTGCGCGGCGCTCACTATGATTGCTTGCAGCCCCACAGTAGAAACCACTATGGAAGACCCAATAACCTATCCCGAAACACGGAAAGACAACGTAGAACGCGACTATTTCGGAGTAAAAGTAGCCGAACCTTATGCTTGGTTAGAAAACGATACGTCGGCCGAAACTGGCACTTGGGTTAAAGCTCAGAACGAAGTATCGCAAAGCTATCTTTCACGAATTCCTTTTAGAGATCAGATAAAGGATCGAATGACCGAACTTTTCGATTACGAGCGCTTGTCGGCTCCGATGCAAGTGGGCGAATACTTCTTTTTTTACAAAAACGACGGGCTTCAAAATCAACCGGTAATCTATTTCCAAAAAGGAAAAGATGCCGAACCGCAAGTATTTATTGACCCCAATGCTATGTCGGCAGGTGGTACGATTTCAATCTCTTTGCTCGAAGCTTCACCCGATGATAAATACATAGCCTATTCGCAAAGCGAAGCCGGTTCTGACTGGTCGAAAATCTACATTCGCGAAATCGCCACCAACACCCAGCTCTCCGATGAGTTGGTTTGGGTTAAATTTTCGGGTGCTTCCTGGACGGAAGAAGGATTCTACTACTCACGCTATCCAGCTCCGGCGCAAGGACAAGAGTTAAGCGGCGACAATAAGGATCACAGCATTTACTTTCATAAGTTGGGCACTCCCCAATCTGAAGATAAACTCTTTTATCGCAATGCAGAGTCGCCTAATCTTTACCATTACGGAAGTGTGACAGAAGACGAAGAATACTTTGTAATGTACGCCGCCTCTGGTACCGATGGCTTCGAAACCTTCATTAAGAATTTGAAGTCCGACGGACCCCTTACAAAAATTTGCAGCGGCTATTCCAACAAAACGACAATTCTCGACCATAAGAAGGGTAAGCTCATAGCCCGAACGGACATCGGCGCGCCGAACTACCGCGTGGTGAACATCGATCCTAAGAACTATGCGCAGGAAGAATGGAAGGACATAATTCCCGAAAAAGAAATTACCCTTTCGAATGTCTCTACTGGTGGTGGGTATTTATTTGCTGAATATCTGAAAGATGCTACCTCCGTGATAAGTCAATTCGACTATGACGGAAAGCTAGTGCGCGATATTGAACTACCTGCTCCTGGGAGTGCTGGTGGTTTTGGCGGCAAAGTCGAACAAGAAAGTGTGTTTTACAGCTTTACTTCCTTTACCTACCCTTCCACTATTTTCGAACTCGATGTGAAATCTGGTGAATCCACCGTTTTCGCAGCCCCCGATGTAAAGTTTGATCCCAATGCCTACGAGTCACATCAAGAATGGGTGGTGAGCAAGGATGGTACACGCTTACCCATCTTTATTGTACATAAGAAAGGAATCAAACGCGACGGAAATAACACCACCCTGCTTTACGCTTACGGTGGATTCAACATTAGCCTTGGCCCAAGCTTCAGTGCTGCGAATATTTGCTTCCTTGAAAATGGAGGGGTTTACGTCTTGGCAATTTTGCGAGGTGGAGGCGAATATGGTGAAAAGTGGCACCAAATGGGCATGAAAGAGAAGAAGCAAAATGTGTTTGACGATTTCATAGCTTCCGCCGAATACCTAATCAGTGAGAAATATACATCTCCTGAAAAACTGGCCATTCGCGGAGGGTCGAATGGTGGATTATTGGTTGGTGCCGTAATGACACAGCGCCCCGAATTATTCGCAGTTGCGCTGCCCGCCGTGGGAGTAATGGACATGCTTCGCTTTCAAAAATTCACCGTCGGAAAAGGCTGGGTACCCGAGTATGGTTCTGCAGATAGCAGTAAAGCTGAGTTTGACTACCTCTACGCGTACTCCCCACTCCACAATCTAAAAGACGGGGTAGTGTATCCTTCTACTATGGTTACCACAGGCGATCACGATGACCGTGTAGTACCCGCTCATAGCTTCAAGTTCGCAGCTCGCTTGCAAGAAGCCCATGCCGGGGAAAACCCTGTGCTAATTCGCATTGAAACCGAAGCAGGACATGGAGCAGGGAAACCGATTTCAAAAGTAATCGATGAGCAAGCCGATATAGTGGCATTTACGCTTTATGAAACGGGCGTTCGCGAGCTAAAACCAGCGGAATCACCTGTGGCGAAGTAGCATGAAGATTTTTCAAAAGGCCATTCGCTGGTGGGGACTTATCCTTCTGGGAATGGCCTTTTTTATTCGGATAATATTTGCCCTGAACCCGGATATCTTCGAACGGGTTTATTTTTTTCGTTTCTTCCCAATTCTACGCACGCTTCAAGCGGTGGCCTACCCTATTTGGATATTGCCTGGCTATTCCATTATGTTCATTGCGCTTGTTCTTTGGCTAGTTTTCCGCTTATCGAGCGAAAGCCGCCGCCGAAGTTTTGGAAGGCGGACGGTAAATTTGGTTGGCTTCTGGGTTTCGCTCTTCTTAGTTTGCTTCGGCTATGTATACCTGGATAAAGGTTTTGCAGTGCGTGCAAATCTTCCACCTGCACCCGCCGAAGTCGCAATTGTCGATGTTTATTTCGAAGCCGTGAAAGATGCCTTCGATGCCCGAAAAAATATCGAAGGGATCCCGACCGATTCCAGTATCGTATCGCTCGCCTATATGCCGAGCGATCAGGCCATTTCTTCGTGGGTTCGTCGTGAACTTCGCCAGGTGGGTTACCACCCGGATTGGCAAAGCTCCGTGCGTTTGATCCGTCCCGAAGGTGCGCTTCGCCGATTGAGTATTTCTGGGATTTACAATCCATTCACAGGCGAAGCCAACGTAGATCCAGCCCTACCAAATATTTCGATGATATTCGTAAAAGCCCATGAACTCGCGCATGCCTATGGTATTTCGAGCGAAGCCGAAGCCAATTTTATAGCCTATTTAGCTTGTATTCGAAGCGGGGAACGGATGGCCGAATACGCGGGCGCATACGCTATATGGCGCCAAATAGCTCAAGAAGTCAATCGCACACAAGATAAAGCTGCACTAAGCGCTATTCACGATCGCATACCAATGGAACTCCTGCGGGACCGCGAAGCCATTCGAGCGGCCTATTTTAAACATAAGGCTTATTTTCCCGAATTAAGCGAAAGTGTAAACGATGGGTACCTGAAGTTGCAGGGCATAACTGATGGCACCGAAGATTACGATCGATTTCTGCAACTCTATTTGGCTTGGAAGCTTACCGAATTACCGTGAGCGGCATCATTACCTTGGCGTGAACTACGCCATCTGCGCCTACCGCACGGTAATTTACAAAGAGTCTGGATTCCGGGTGTGCTAACCGCGAAGGATCAAAGGTCCAAGATTGGTTCAAATCCTTTGTTTGGAAAATGTTGGTTCCCTGTTCATCGGTTATAACCAATAAGAAATCCTTAATGTGCAAGGCTCTTCGTACGCCATACGACTCATTGAGTCCATCGCCGTTTGGCGAAAAGCTATTTGGGATGTCGAATGACGAAGCTTCACGAACTACGATGGTCACTTCGTCCTGCGTTGACTTGCCATTTTCGTTGGAAGCTATCAGGTATATTCGATACGTCCCAGGTTCGTCAAATTCGGCATCTATACTGGCGCCGATACGCTCTCCGCTGCCGAAATCCCAAACATTGACATCTGCCTTGCCGGTATTAATGAGTTGGATGGTAAGCGGGGCATAACCTTCCACGACCGATGCAGAAATTCGGGCTTGGGGCGATTCAGCTGCGGCCAAAGCCCCGGCAGAGTTAGCTTTCAAAAGCGCTGGTGGCTCCATTCCTTTCTCAACAAGTATTGATGATACACGCGTCATGGAAATGGAAGTTAGCTCTGCTGGCGTGGCAATCAATGCCGCATTACTTATTTGTCCTGATACCGAAGGCACTTGGTCTACTTCAATAGTCACTTGCGACTCATTTAATTTCGCTCCGAGCTTCATTTCCGGCTCGGTTGAAGTTAGGGCGTAAGATGATGTTGGTTCTGATGTTGCTGGACTGGGGGTAATCGATGCGAATTCAGAAGTACGCCCGGTAGTGGAAGATGGGCTGTATAGCGCCATACCACCGATCATAATAACGGCCGTAATTGCCATACCGACAAATGAAATACCTTGGTTTGAAAGGCCAGATTGACCGGGCGCGTTCGTTTCTTTGCGAATAGCATCCCACGCACCAGAAGGCACAGCAGCCGAAGCTCCTCGTAGTTTTGCGCCTATAATTTGTTCAAATGAGTCTTTGTGCACTGCAGGTTTCTTTTAATTCTTGTTCGACTAATCGTCGCATGTATGCTTTGGCTTTGCGATATTGGGTTTTCGACGTACTTTCGGTAACACCCAATTTCTCAGCAATTTCTTTGTGACTATATTCTTCTACCGCATAGAGGTTGAACACCATGCGGTATCCAGTAGGCATTTTCTGAATCAAATCCATAAGCTGAACAAGCGTAAGCTGCTCCAGGTCACTCTCAGAAAGCTCTGCTAACTCTACATCGCGCTCCGATTCTACTTCCGTTTTGAGTTCGAACCAATGATCGCGCTCTCTGCGGTTCTTCCTTATTTGATCCAGGGCATTATTTGCCACTGTCTTTCTTATCCAGGCACCTAGCGGGCCTTTACCGTTGTAAAGGTGAAGCTTCTGGTAAACCTTAACAAAGCCATTCTGCAACATATCCTGAGCTTCGGCATAATTCTCACCGTAGCGCAGGCACATCGCCATCATTGGCGGTGAATAGATTTCAAACAGTTGAGCTTGGGCACGGCTATCACCACCGATACAAGCTTCTGCCAACTGTAAATCTTCCACTTCTATATGATTTGCTTTTGAGTCCATGACTGATAACGCTCGAAATAGTTGTATGAGAAAAGCGTGATCACACAAATTTAACGATCATTTAGCGCATTTCCACCGCACTCTGCGGAAGCGAGCCATTGATTTCGATTGAAATGGGCTCGATAAATCTAATCTTAAACAACAGCTGTTGTAGTCAATCTTTCCTAAAAGGTCTTATTATCAACCTTATATCCCTATCGTAATTGAAAAAATTGTAAGTCCAGTTGAAGAAAACGACAACTTTATTCCGAAAGCCGACAAGCGCCAGTAAATGCACGAACATCCAGATAAACCATGCGAGCGCGCCTTGTGTTTTAAAGCCTGGCAGATCAGCAACCGCTCTGGTACGCCCAATAGTTGCAAGGTACCCCAAATCTCTGTACCGATATGGCTTTAAGGCTTTTCCACTCCGCATACGAACGAAGTTTTTAGCGAGGTTTTTACCCTGTTGTATGGCGGGTTGTGCAACCTGTGGATGCCCTTTCGGAAACTTTTCTGTTTCCATATAGGCTAAATCTCCAATAGCGTATAGTCCATCGAAACCTTCGGCCTTATTGTGGACGTCTACTTTTATCCGGTTGCCTTTTACCAAGGAATCAGCTGGCAAACCTTTTGGCGGCATGCAATGTACCCCAGCCGCCCAAATTAAGGTCTGAGTGTCCATTGGTTTGCCCGATGTTGTAATAATTCGACCATCATAATCCTTCACTTGGGTGCCAAGCCATACAATTACCCCCATCTTTTCAAGATACTCTTGAGCCTTTTTGCTGCTTTGTTCCGACATGGGTGGAAGCAGTCGGTCTTGACCTTCAATAAGGTGAATTTGCATTCGACGTAAGTCGAGATCTGGATAATCATTGGGCAATACGTGATTCTTCAATTCCGATATGGCTCCAGCAAGCTCCACCCCCGTTGGTCCGCCACCAACAATCACAAAATTCATAAGGCTTGCCCTAATCTTGAGATCATCGGTGAGCAAGGCTTTTTCAAAGTTCTGTAATATCAAAGAACGAATATCCAAAGCTTCGGGCACGGTTTTCATACTCATAGCAAAGCGCTGAATATGTTCATTTCCGAAGAAATTAGTTACTGTGCCAGTAGCTAAAACCAAATAATCGTATTCTAAATCGCCGATCGAAGCAGAAATACATTTCTTATCGGGATTTACGCCCAAGACTTCGGCAACTCTGAAATAGAAATTCTTTTTTTTGGCGAAAATTTTGCGAATGGGATAAGCAATGCTATCAGGCTCCAAACCCGCCGTAGCCACCTGATAGAGCAGTGGTTGAAAAGCGTGGTAATTATGCTTATCGATCAGTACAATTTGAAACATATTGCCCGGTAGATGCTTGGCGAGCTGTAGCCCACCGAAACCGCCTCCGACTATTACCACACGAGGGGCACTGCTTTCAGGTATGTTCATATAGTGTTTTCTTGATAATGTACTTTCAGACCAACAGCTTTCGTAATTCGCCGAGATCTTTCTCTTCATCCACATCGGTTAGCGTGGGTAATAAATTATAGCTCAGATTCAATTTTTTGAGATCGAGCAACGTGTCGAGGAATACATCGGGTGTGCTCCAATTTTTGTTTCGAAACAAATGCGGATAATGCCGATCCATGCCCAATAGGTAATATCCGCCATCGTGCGAGGGCCCAACCACCACATTATAATCATCGAGGGCAGTTAGTGCATCCTCAATAATCTCGGTATTGAGTTCGAAACAGTCGGATCCAATAATTACCACCTTTTCATATTGCTGAGCAAATGCTTGGCCGAAAGCGCGATCCATTCGCTCGCCCAGGTCTTGGCCTTTTTGCAAAAACTTTGGAAACTTGTAGTAGTCAAGGATATCGAATTCCTGAACTCTATCGGAATAGAAAACCGCCTTATCTGCAAATACCCGATCGGAAATGGCATGCGTATGCTCCAATAGTTTTACATAGATCATTAAGGCTTGCTCGTCGCCTATAGTTTTGGCCAATCGGGTTTTAACCTTGCCAATTTCAGGATTTTTGGCAAAGATCATCAGCAAACTATCGTGGTTCATAACACTTCTCTAAATTATTGACCCAATAGCCCCATAGGTCGCTGTAGGGGTGAACACATTTTACGGGTTCGTTGCGGTCGTTTACAACAGGATAGCCGCGATTTGTCCAATCGAAGATACCTCCATAGAGATTATACACATTGATATAGCCAGCTTTTTTAAGCTTGAAAGCAACGTCTTCGCTACGCTTACCGACACTGCAATAAACTAATACAGTGTCTGTTTTTTTTAAGACGGGTAAAGCATTGAAATCAAATTTATCGTAGCCCACGTTTCGCGCGCCAGCTATATGGCTCACCGCGAATTCTTCGGGTTCGCGCGCATCTAAGAGAATGGTGTTGGGCTTGATCAAAAGAGCTGCCACTTCTCCGCTCGTTATAGTATCTACCTTGCCCTTAACCAAGGTATTGACCATGGTCTCGAAACCTACCTTATTCTGCCCTTTAGCAAAAAGGCTGACAATAAATACGAAGAGCATAATTAGATAGCGCATCATAGACTATTCCGCGAAGATAACAAGAATAGAATCGGGAGCTAAAAAGTTCAGTCCAAGAAAAAGGCAAGGAATTTGTAATTTAGCTGATATGAAAAAGTCAGTTCCCGAGCTGCGGAAGACAAAGTTCAAGCTCAGTGAAATTATACCATTTGGTCTGTTGATGTTTGCTTTGATTATGAGTGGATGCAACAGAAGTTTGGCGCAGATAGAGCCTTGCAATCAAAATTCAGAAGAGCTCTTAATACTTATTTGCGGAATAGAAAAAACCCCCACAGGTTTCGTCCTTATTTCGCAAAACGCCGAAGTAGTGAGCAATAAAAACAACCCTTTGCCGGTGCCAGATCAAGATGAAGGCATCACGGAGGAGATAAGAATTGAGATAAAATGTGGATCGGATACTACTCTGGTTCAAGCACGTACTGCCTATTTTCATACCCAACAGAGCGGAAAAATCATTGCTTATCTACGCTACTACATCCTTTATGACGCGAGTTTTCAATCGGGAGTACTTTATGCAACAAGCCCGAATGAAGCAGAAATCGGGACCATAGATTTAAGTAATCTGAAAAAATTCTAAGAATCTTCATGCAGGTGAGTAACCCGGGCAAAAAATAGCTTTCCCCGTTTCGTTTCCTGCCAGAGCCGCCACATATGTCTCGGCTACTTTCTCTGCACTTGGGTATTTCGCTGGGTTTTGCCCCATGGCTTTTGCCGTTTCGGAAATCAGTGGTGGATGAACGACCAAAATACGTTTTGTGCTACCCAAATCTACACCTGCGCCTCGGACAAAACCTTCCAGGCCAGCATTTACCATAGCGAAGGTGCTCGAATTGGGCCACGGGGCATAGGCCGTCATACCTCCAGTGAGTATTACAACCCCTCCTTTTGAAATATGGTGAAAAGCTTCGCTTGCCAAATTGATCTGCCCCATCAGTTTGCTGTCCAAGGCGAGCTTCCACTGATCGGAACTCAAATCGGTGACCTTTCCAAAACTAGCGGCTCCAGCAGCACAAATCACCGCATCTACAACGCCTATATTTTTAAAAAGATCGACAATACCTTCCTTGCTTCTGATGTTGACCGAAGGCGATGATTTTCGACTGACGGTAATAACTTCATGGCCTTGACGCTGAAGTAATTCATCGATTGCCTGGCCAATAGTGCCCGTCGCACCAACAAGGAGAACTTTCATAAGTGAGTAGATTTATTGCCGTTAAATTATACTCCTTCGAAGCGTGAAGGATACGCTTTGCGTAAAGTTTTCAACCGCGACCAAATTCACATTGTTAACAGCTTAGCATAACACCTCATTTCGCGAATTAAATTTATCGGGCATGTATGTCGGCTGAACGACAAAAAATGTATTTTTATCCCCGTAACCTATCAATTAACCAACTCATGAAACGCATTTTAATTTTGGCTAGCTTCAGCTTAGCCTTAGCGTCCTGTCAAAACGACGACGATCAAAATCCCAGCACTCCCACATCGCCAAGTGCACTTACCAAATCCTATAGCGGTGAAGTTGTTCAAGATTATTTCGCCTTACAATGCGATATCACGCGCGACATGGACGGCTTTTTCCCTACAGTCGCGGCTCGAGCCTATGGCTATTTGGGTATAGCCGCTTACGAGGGTGCGGTGCATGGCATTCCCGGTGCAAAATCTTTGGCGGGGCAAATTCAAGGTTTTCCAGTGGGTAGCCTTCCTACACCAAATAATCAAGAAAAATATAACTGGGCATTGGTATGCAACACGGTCTGTGCGGAGACCATGCGCAATATGTTTTTGGCAAGTATGGACGAGGAAGTAGAAGGCCTAATAGCTCAACTTGAATCCGCTTATGCTTCCGAACTCAGCGTAAACGAAGATAAAGATATGGTGGAGCGGTCAGAAAATTTTGGTAAAGCATTGGCTGATGCTATTTATCAAATCAGTATGAATGATGGAGGCCATGAATCTTATCTCAATCCTTTTGAAACCCCTTACGAATTACCCCTAGGAGATTATTGCTGGATCCCTACTGGTGCTGCACCCACCCCATTAAGTCCGAACTGGCAAGACAATCGCACTTTTCTATCAAATATTGCCGAGACCAGCCAACCAGATGCACATCTAACATTCAGTACGTCTGAAAACTCTGAATTCTATCAAGCTGCAATGGACGTTTACAACCAAGTAAATTCAAACACCCCAGAAGAGGAGCTGATTGCCAAATATTGGGCCGATGACCCGTTCCAAACGTGCACGCCTGCAGGCCATACTTTCAATATCCTGAAACAACTCCTTTCGGAAACGGGCGCAACCCTTGAAAAAACTGTGGTTGCTTTCGGAATGTTGGGCGTTTGCGAAAGCGATGCATTTGTAAGTTGCTGGAAGAGCAAGTACGATTATATGTTAATGCGACCGGTGACGTACATCAAATTGTACATCGATCCAAATTTTAATACTGTAATAGGATCTCCACCTTTTCCTGCTTACGTATCGGGCCATTCGGCAGAAATAGGCGCAGGCATCACATTATTTAATAGCCTTTTTACAAACGGCGACGGTAATTATGACTTTACTGACTTGAGTCAATTGCAATACGGATTTACTTCTCGCACGTACAGCAGCTTCTATCAAATGGCCGAAGAGTGCGCCAATTCCAGATTATACGGTGGGATCCATTTTGAAATGGACAACAGCACTGGCTTAGAAATGGGCTATGCTGTTGGAAATGCTGTGCTAACGCAAATTGAATGGCCCGGAAATATCCAGTAGCTCCATACGTCAATTTCGCTTTAATCTTTGCGCTCTGCATCGCTGTTTCTTGTGGTGATTTGTCAAAGCCGGCCCACGATCTTTCCGATGCCGATTTGAACTCTTTGGCAGAACTCCATTGCACAGCCATCGGGCTGCGCAGTGGACGATTTGCTTTGGCCGATACATTGCGGAATCTCGAAAAGCCAGGTAATATGGACAGTTTACTGTGGTACGCTGCAATCGAACGTAAAGAAAAGCTGGCCCTAGAGAGTCGAACCTTGGCCGATAGTATCGAGTCTAAAATGAGTGACATCATGAAATGGCCACCCGATAAAAAACAAATTTTCCTGGAACGGCTTCAAAACGAGTTGCGCCGGATGGGTTGCACCGAAAATTAAGTGTTTACGGCGCCATCATCCGCTTTTCGAATTCGACCTTTATTGCAGCTTCGTCAGTTGCAAAAGACGAATAATAGATCGGCTTCCCCACTTTGGGTTGGATGAGCAGTTACGGTCCTTCCTGTTGATCCATTATTAAATGTACCGCTTGTCCATCTGAAGTTTTGAATGCCCCTTTTCTTATGACAAACGTTAAAAATCCGATGCTTTTCGAGCGGCTTGGCGGCATTTAATTCAGAAGTTTTATTTCAGCGATTTGGTCGTAGCGAAGCTGAATGCCGTAAACACCTGAGATTTTGAAATGATCGCTGAGAAACCCGAACTTCGAAGAACGGGATGCCCAAACAAGTAAAACAAAAATGCATACTGTGATTACTATCAAAACGATGCCTGCTATTCTGCTTCGCTTCGCATATTTTCCGGTCGAAAACCGATTTGCATCATATACCAAAAAGCTGTAGGCGAGTAAAATATATATCACCAAGAAATTTAGGGCCAATTCATCGCCAAAACCGGAGCGAACCAAAAATCCGAGCAATATAATACTGAGTCCAAGAAATATATGAAACAACTTAAAAAAACGCAAGTAAGGCTCTAGCCGGAACTGTGCCCGCACCTCTGGGCTTGCGGTATTGTAACCCGCTAATAAATATCGGGCATTTTTCTTCGTTATCAGGAAAGCTATCCCCATAAAGATAATCCCAAGTGTTAAAATCAATGGCGTCACAGCAAAAAGTTTATTTCCAAATATAGACAATCCACCGGGCAACAGGTAGCTTATAGGATAGGCCACCAATCAGAAGAAATCCGCGATTTCTCTTTTGAAATCTATACTTTGGTCGCAAATAGCAGAATATGAAATTCTTTAGAGTCGCCCTTTCCCTTTCCGTTCTTACGCTGTCGAATGCGTGTTACAGCCAAGGATTGCTTTATCAAACTGATACTATTGCCAGCACCGTCTTTGGTGAGCAGCGCATCGTTGATTTGGCTTTCCCTATTGACTATAATCGCGAAGCTGCGCAAACTTACATGCGCATTTACATCTTTGACGCACAATTTGGTGCTTTCTTTAAAATGACCTGTGAGATAGCTGAATACTTGCGAGCCACAGGTTCTATTCAACCATTTGTAGCCGTTGGCATCCACACCGAAAACCGACCGAAAGAATTTACTCCAGCGCCCCGATCTCCCAGCGAGCGCGAAGGTTGGGCGCCCAATGTGATAGGAGAAGCCGATGGGCTTCGATCATTTATTTCTTCTGAAGTGGAGCCGTTTGTTGAAGCCCGTTTTCCATCATCTCCGCTCCGTGTAGCCATTGGCCACAGCTTGGCAGGCACTTTTGTACTCCATGACGCTCTGCGCTCCGACGCCCTTTTTAAAGCGGTAATAGCTGTGAGCCCAAACACGGTTTACGACAATGGCCAATTGGTCGACGATCTGAAAACAGTCTTGCGCTACCCAACTCCGCCAAATCATTACGCCTTCCTCACAGCCGGAACGGAAGGGAATATGGAAAACAGCTTTCGAACTGCTTCTGCTCAAATGGATTCGATATATGCTGCGGCCAACAAAAAATCAAATTTTATTTTCACCTATTCGGAGTATACAGGGCTCGGCCATAGCGAAACCCCGGCTGCTTCTATTTCGGATGGCTTGATCGATTTTGGCCGCTTTCTTACCTTAAGCGAAGCGGAAGCGGAAGCATTTCTCGAAGATAAATCGCTTTCTTACTTCGACCATCTCAAAGCTTGGTATGCCGAGAAATGGTATTGGCTCGAATACGACAGACTTCCATCGGCGGCGGAGATAAACAGCTTGGGCTATATCGCCGCCGAAACCGGCCAATGGGATCAAGCTCTTGACATTTTCGACTGGGCAATAACGGTGCACCCCGGCGATGCGAACCTTTACGACAGCCGAGCCGAAGCGCTGCTCAAAGTGGGGCGAAAAATAGAAGCGTTGGCGGCTTATCGAAAAGCGCTCGAAGTAATCGAAACCCAAAAGCCCACCATGAATCCCGAAGATTACACATTCTATTTGGAGATGATAAGGGGAAATTTGAAGGCTGCAGAAGGCAATTAATTGCGCTGCGATAGCCCCAATCACGATCATCGAAATATCCTAAAAAGCGGCAGGATAGGAGCCTTTCATTTCAACGACTCTAAAAAAATCAGGGAAGCTGATGCAAGAAAATGCTACAGCCCCGAATAATCAAACGTATACAAGGGGTTGATCTCAGATCCGCCTTCCATATTAATGAGCTCTTTTACTTTACCAGTAGATAACCCATAGACCCAACCGTGCAAATGCGGAGCTTTCCTAGCATGCCATGCACGTTGGACGATGCTCGTTTTTGCCAAATCGTTTACTTGCTCAATGACGTTGAGTTCTGTTAATCGACGAAGCATCTCCGTGCGATCGGCTATAGCCCCAAGCTCCTTCTCGTGAATGCGGTAAACATCTTTGATATTGCGCAGCCATTTGTTGATGAGCCCTAAGTCTTTATGCCCCATGGCGGCTTCTACGCCACCACAGCCATAATGTCCACATACAATGACGTGCTCCACCTTGAGCACTTCCACGGCATACTGCAAGACCGAAAGCATATTCAAATCGGTATTTACCACCATATTGGCTATATTGCGGTGAACAAAAATTTCGCCCGGTTGTGTGTTTGTAATCTCGTTGGCCGGAACCCGGCTATCGCTGCAGCCAATCCAAAGGAACTTGGGTGTTTGGAGCCTGGCAAGATTTTCAAAGAACTCAGGATTCTCTTTTATGCGGCTTTCCGCCCAATCCGCATTTTGTTTAATTAGCCTTTTATATGCTTTCATACCTATGGGTTAATTTCTACAATTGCCTGCCGATTTTTAACCGCGAGTTTTTCCAATCCTTCTACTTCGACCTTTATTCCCTTTTCGGGAGCTGTTTCTATGAAATCAGATAGTGTTTGAATAATGTCGGTGTCCACAAAAGTAGTTTCATCTACATCAATTTTCAAATTAGAACCATCTTCTACTGTTGCCAAATATCGCAGCAACTCGGCCTTGTTTAGAAAAGAAACATTTTGCTTGAAATTTAGAACAAGTCCAGAGCTGGTCTTTTTCAGGACGATAGCTTTTTGGTAATTTGACTTAATAACAAAAAACAAACCAACGGCCATACCAATCCCGATACCTACGAGGAGATCGGTAAACAGAATGGCGAGCACCGTAACTATAAACGGGATGAATTGATCCCATCCTTTCTGGTATTCTGCCAGAAAGATGGACGGCTTCGCCAATTTAAAACCTACAACGAACAAAATGCCCGCTAATGCAGCTAAGGGTATATAGTTGAGGTAGGCTCCCAAAAAAACAAGACTAAGAAGAAGCCAAAACCCATGAAGTATGGCGCTCAGCTTGGTTCGCCCGCCGGAGTCAATATTTGCCGAAGAGCGAACAATAACAGCGGTTACAGGTAAGCCGCCGAGCAATCCACTCACTACGTTGCCAAGACCCTGGGCGCTAAGCTCTCTGCTGGTGGGCGTAATGCGTTTCAGTGGATCCAACCTGTCGCTGGCTTCAATACTCAATAAAGTTTCAATACTTGCTACTAATGCTATTGTGATACCTGTGATATAAACTCGCTTATCGGTAATGGCTCTGAAGTTTGGGAAAACCACAATATCAGTCAATTCACTAAAATTCGAAAACACCGGTAGTTTGACCATGTGAAAATCTTTCAAGGTATAGCCTGGCCACCAGGCGTCTAAGCCAATATTGAGTATAACTCCTACCACCACAGCAAACAGAGCCGCCGGCAAGATTCGAAAAATGGTAAATTGCTTCAGTTTGAATTTATCGAAGAATACCAAAATCAGCACGGCAACTAAGCTGACCGCCGCAGCAATAGGATTGATATTTCGGAATGCACGGATAATTTCGGTGAACGTATTTTCATTATCAGCTTGGGAAAACTCCATACTCCCTTCGTACACCGCATCATCGCCGAGGGCATGCGGAATTTGTTTTAATATAAGAATGAGTCCAATGGCCGCGAGCATTCCTTTTATAACGCTGTTGGGGAAATAATAACCGATTACTCCAGCTTTTGCAAAACCGAGTGCCATCTGAATAATACCCGAGATGACAACTGCCAAAAGAAACATTTCGAAGGAAGGCATATCGGCTAATGCCGTTACAATAATTGCGGTGAGTCCGGCAGCGGGCCCACTTACACTCAAGGACGATTGGCTGAAAAAGCCTACTACGATACCACCAACTATACCAGCCACTAACCCAGCCAAGGGCGGAGCACCCGATGCAACTGCTATACCAAGACAAAGCGGTAAGGCTACCAGAAACACCACCAGCGATGCGCTTAAATCTTCTTTAAAATATTTGTATTGCATTTATTTGATAAAAAAGTGTAAGGTAGGCAATTGAGCTTGCGTGCAAAACTCGCAAAAAATTTTGAGTAGGTTTTATCAAACAGAAGGCATATTTGCGCTTGCTGAAGCGACACGAACAGCCTTAAGGAAGATTAGTTATTTTCGCGCTCACTCTGAATTTCAGAATTTGAAAGAATCAAGTTTTTTTAGGAGAACGGTATTTTGCATTGGCAAGCTGAACGTTGTTGGGTTTGACCTGATTGCGCTAATCGCATTGCTTCTGCTGATGTATCAGCCCCTGGTTGGTCATCTCGGTCGTCAACCCTTTCAAATTTGGGATGAGGCCAGGCTTTCGCGAAATGCATTAGAAATGTTTAAGGACTGGCAATGGATTGTACCCACTTTCGACGGTGTGCCCGACATGTGGAATTCAAAGCCTCCATTACTAATTTGGCTGCAAGCATTAAGCTTTAAGCTTTTCGGATTGAATGAATCGAGCTTCAGGCTGCCTTCCGCATTGGCAGCCATTGCAACTTCGCTATTATTGGCTTTATTCTGCGCCCGCTACTTAAAATCTCAACTCCTTGGCTTTGTTGCAGCGGTGGTACTGATTACCAGCAATGGTTACATAGTGTATCACGGCGCGCGACATGGCGATTATGATTCGATGCTTTGCCTGTGGGCTACAATAACGGCTATGAGCTTTTTTACCTATCTTGAAAAGGGAAAACCGAAATTTCTTTATATCACCTGTGTAGCCGTAATCGCAGGAATTTGGACTAAGGGAATAACGATATTTATGATTGGGCCGGGCTTGTTGTTGTACGCCGTGTATAAAGGTAAATTGTGGACGCTACTTCGCTCAAAACATCTTTATCTTGGCTTGCTTTCAATAATAGTATTCGGCGTTGGCTATTATCCTTTACGCGAAAGCGTTAATCCGGGATTTATTGAAGCGGTGTGGTACAATGAGCTTGGCGGCCGCTACCTATCTGTAAATTCTGAAAACTCGGGCAATTTTTGGTATTACATCAATCAACTTTGGTCCGACCACTATGTCTATTGGGTATTCTTTGCACTGTTTGGATTGATTTCTTCGCTCCGTCATCCCAACTTGCGGATTCGGAATTTAGCAGCATTTGCAGCAATCCTGGGAATTACTTACCTCTTTGTCATCTCCGTAGCCAAAACCAAATTGGCCTGGTACGATATCCCAGCATACCCCTTCCTGGCCATTTTAAGTGCCCTTACCATTTACCAAGTATTCATCTGGTTGCAGCAATCAGAAGCACCACGTTGGGTACCCATCGTATTAGTGCTTGGTTTACTAATAGTGCCTTTCAGAGACATCTTCATGGTAACCTACCAACCGAGCCGAAAGGCTTTGCAGGACTATTACTGGATGAGCTATTATATGCAGGATGCTTATCACAACAGGGTTGAATTCAAAGACCAACTGCTCGCTTTTGATGGCTACCATACGCAAATAGACTTTTACGTCGAAATGATGCGCCGTCGTGGTTATAAATGCGATTTTACTACCGGCGATAATATCCCTCTTGGCAGCGTAGTTTCTGCCTATCAATACCCCATGATCGAAAAAATAGAAAGCACATATGAAACGCAAATAGTGGGATGGCATGGTGAAGTGCGCCAGTATCAAATAATTGGTTTAAAAAACTAAAATGAATTTATCCATCGTTGTTCCTATTTATAATGAAGAAGACGGACTTCCTGAATTATTCCGCCGCCTAAGCGATGCATTGCATCCGATGAAGCTCGATTACGAAATGATCTTTGTAAACGACGGTAGCGCCGATAATTCGCTCGTTACGCTGCGGCAATTGGCCAATGACCATCCAGAGGTAAAGTACATCAACCTTAGCCGTAATTTCGGCCATCAAATTGCCGTAACCGCCGGTCTCGATGCCACTCAAGGAAATGCAGTAATTATTATTGATGGCGACTTACAGGATCCTCCAGAATTGATTCCCGCGCTCTACGCGAAACACCAACAAGGATTTGAGGTAGTCTATGCCAAGCGAAAGAGTCGTAAAGGAGAAACTCTTTTCAAGAAATGGAGCGCAAAGGCATTTTATCGTCTTCTTCAGCGGATGACTTCGATAGAAATACCCTTAGATACCGGCGATTTTCGGTTGATAGATCGAAAGGTGGTGGACGCGCTCAAGCGAATGCCTGAGCAGACCAAATTCCTGCGTGGGCAGATAGCGTGGGTGGGCTTTCGCCAAACCGCCGTGGAGTTTGAACGAGCCGAACGGAAACATGGTGAAACCGGCTATTCGCTTAGCAAAATGATTCACTTTGCGCTGGATGGTATTACTGGCTTTTCTGATAAGCCCCTTTCCTTCGTTACCAAATTGGGTTTTGTATTTTCGGGTGTTTCCTTTTTGATCATCCTTTACGCCATCTTCGCTCATTTTGTGATGAAAGAGACTATTACCGGCTGGACATCGTTGATTATCAGCTCGATGTTTATCGGTGGTATTCAGCTTATTTCACTTGGGATAATCGGTACGTATATCAGCCGGATCAATCGAAATATTCTAAATCGGCCGCTTTACATCATTGCTGAGAGTAATTTGGAGAATCGAGCGGAGTAAAATATTGTTCGAAGAGATACAACCCCATCGCAAATATCTGATTGCTAGTTAATTATAATCTTTTTAAAAAGCAATATATTTTTCACCCGAAGTGAAAAAGAAATTCAAACTATTTATACCATTGTATTGAATTTATCACATCTATGATCCATCCCCATACGGAGCTCAAATTTATCAGCCCCGAAGTAGGCCACGGTGTAGTGGCCACGCAAAGAATCCCAGCAGGAACGGTAACCTGGGTTCTCGATAAACTCGACAGGGAGTTTTGGCCGAGCGAGTTTAAAGCCCTAGACCCCATTTATCAAAACATTCTGGACACCTATTGCTACCGCAATAATCTAGGTAAACTTGTGCTTTGTTGGGATCATGCCCGCTATGTAAATCACAGCTTCAACGCCAATTGTCTGAGTACCGCCTATGATTTCGAAATAGCCATACGCGACATCGAAATTGGAGAGCAACTTACGGACGACTATGGTTACCTCAACATAGAACGACCATTTCGCGGAGTGAATGAAGGTACAAAGCGAAAAGTAGTGTACCCGGACGATTTATTGCGATACCACAAAGTTTGGGATAAAAAACTGCTCAACGTTATGCCACAGGTGGCCGACTTGAAGCAACCCTTAGGTTCGCTTATGACCGAAGATATTTGGGCCGAAGTGCGCAGAATAGTGCTCGGTAAAACCGAAATGCGATCCATCCTTCACAATTATTACAGCGAAAACGGGCATAACGGGCATTAGCCCTTCAGCCAATACCTTACCTTCGAGCCGCCCAATGGGCGGCTTTTTTTTGCAAAATCAGAACTATGAAATCGAAACAAGTAATACTCATTACCGGTGCATCTTCGGGCATTGGTCTCGATGCTGCACTCCAATTTTTGAAAATGGGACATACCGTTTACGGTGCCGCCCGAAGAATAGAGAAAATGGAAGCGATCGTTAAAGCCGGTGGGCATGCCTTATCGATGGATATAACCCAAGAAGCGGACATCATAAGAGTCGTGGCGGAGATTGTAAGTCGCCAAGGTAAAATCGATGCCCTGATCAACAACGCCGGTTACGGACTTTACGGAGCTATGGAAGATACCAATATGGAGGATGCCCGCTATCAATTTGACGTGAACTTCTTCGGACTAGCAAGGCTAACCCAAGAAGTGCTTCCACACATGCGCATGCAAAAATCCGGTCGGATCATTAACATTTCAAGTATAGCCGGTAAAGTCTACATGCCTATGGGATCTTGGTATCACGCTTCGAAACATGCCTTAGAAGGCTGGAGCGATTGTTTAAGACTAGAACTCAAAAAGCATGGTATTCAAGTAGTAATAATCGAACCAGGTGTAATAACCACAGCGTTTGGCGACGTAATGACCGATCCCCTCTTAGAGCGTTCGGCAAGCGGTCCCTATTCGGAAATTGCGCTTGGCATGGCGCAATCGACCGATGAAAATTACGCGAAAGGCGCTTCGGAGCCTCGTGTTATTACAGCATTGCTGATAAAGGCCGTGGAAAGCGATAAGCCAAATTTTCGCTATACCGCCGGAAAGCTATCGTGGCTTGCCCCCTTCTCGCGCAATTTTTTTGGCGATCGAATCTTCGACATGGTACTGCTCAAAGCCGTAAAAGATGCTTACCAGAGACGTATAAAAATTGAGGCAAAGTAACGCGCATTGCCAACCGTATTCCTTTGGAATAACGATATTGGTCTCTAAATCCATCTTACTATGAAGATCCTTTCAATCGCCATCCTTGCCCTGCTCCCATCCGCTCTGCTAGCCCAACTTGGGGATACCCTCCGACCAGTTTCTGTCATCAAGTCGGCGACTGTATACTTCGAAGGAGCAGAAGTATTGCGGGCGATCAGTCTTAAAGCAGTCAAAGGAAGGCATGTGATCGAACTATCGAACCTTCCCGCAAGCCTCGACCCCGAAAGGATTCAAGTAGCGGCAATCGACGGTTTGGAAATTCTTTCCGTCAATAGTTCACGCTATCAGCGGCTATCGCCCAAAGCGCAGCAGGCAAAGAAAAACCTTGAAGCCGAATTACGCAGCATTGAAGACGAATCTGCATCCATAAAGAATAAGTCTAAGGCCTTTGATACCGAAGAACGGTTGCTACTAGAGAATATGAATTTGGCAAAAAGAGAAGGTTCGGTTGTGGCAGATATTCGCGATGCATCGAATTTTTACCGGGAGCGCCTCAATGATATCTATACCCGAAAGATGAGCTTGAATTTGGAGCTAAGGTCGCTGCAAGATAGTTTGCGCGAAGTTTTTCAGCGTATCAATCAAGTCGCTAGCGCCGGATCAATCCCACAATCTACCGTGTTGATCACCGTAGAATGCAGCAAGCCTATTGATGGTAGTATGAGCTTGAAATACTTCGTGAGCGCCGCCGGATGGGAGCCTACTTACGATTTTCGTGTGGACGACACCACGAAGCCGCTGGAATTGGTTTACAACGGGCGGGTATTCCAAACTACAGGCGAAGATTGGAAAAATGTTCGACTGACATTTTCAAGCGCTAACCCTTCCGTATCTGGCACTTCGCCCAAATTGGATCAATGGTACATAAATCGGCCAATTATTAAAAATCAACCCATTTCAATTTCTGGCGCAGGAATGATAAAAGGAAAAGTTACCGATACCGACACGGGAGAACCGCTGCCTTTTGTGAACGTGTTATTAAAAAAAGGTGACGAAATCTTTATGGGAATTGCAACTGACATAGATGGTAATTACACATTAAAACCTGTAGTGTCCGGTAGTTACGATCTAATGGTGACTTATGTAGGTTATCAATCTATGCTTCAAACGAATGTAGAAGTGAAAACGGGCAAGATTACGTTTCTGGACGTCGAACTGGAAACTGGGTCAGCACTCAATCAATTTGAAATAGTTGAATATCAAAGTCCTATGGTGGATAAAGACGGTGGGGCCTCCGGAGCTCGCGTTAGAAGAAAAGATATTCAAGGTTTGCAAGGTGTGAAGGCCAAACCGAAAGCCGCAAGTGTGGGTGGAAAGGATTTAAGGTACGATCGCGAATTGAATGAAGATTATATCTATTTCAATCTTGGTGAATTACCCGCAAATTATGGCGAGATCAGTAGCCAAATAGAATTCGCCCTCACCTCCACCGCCATTTCCTTTATCGTCGATCAGGCCGTCACCATTCCATCTGACGGCAAGGATCAGCTCATTTCCATCAAGAAAGAGTCGATTAATGCGGAATATGTTTACCTCGCTACCCCGAAGCTCGACAAGGACGTATTCTTAGTAGCTCGCCTGCCCAAATGGTCGGAGCTGCAACTACTGAGCGGCCCTTCGAGCATTTATTATCAAGGCACCTATACCGGCGACGCCTACATCGACTCCGACCAAACCACCGATACGCTCGAAGTTTCGCTCGGAAGGGACGCATCTATTATTAGCCAGCGCATTGCCGACAAAACCATCAACGATAAGAAGATACTCGGCTCGAACATCAAGCAGACCGTGGGCTGGGAATTGACTGTGCGCAACAACAAGGCTTTACCGATCATGGTCGAAATACGGGACCAATATCCCCTTTCGGAGTTAAAATCTATTGAAGTGGAGCAACTCGGACATGGAGACGCCGAACTCGAAAAAGACAAGGGTTTTCTTACCTGGACGCGCCGCTTAGAAGCCGGGACAACGGAAAAAGTGAAATTCAGCTATAGCATAAAGTACCCGCAGGGTCAAATAACAGGACAGTAGCGCGCGCGTTTGACGGCGAATTAGGCTAAATTCGCCCCGTGAAAGTACTTTTTGTTTGTTTAGGCAATATATGCCGCAGCCCTATGGCCGAAGGAATTACCCGCCACCTAGCCGAAAAAGCGGGTATCGACATCGAAGTTGACTCCGCCGGTACCGGCGATTACCACGTGGGCGAAACGCCAGATCACCGGGCGCAAGCCTTAATGGCGAAAAAAGGGATTCCAATTGACAGCTTACGAGCCAGACAATTCAAAGCGGTTGATTTTCAGCATTTCGACCGGATTTATGCCATGGATCGGTACAATTTGAAAGACATTCGCGATCTGGCAAAAGATCCAGCTGAAATAGCCAAATCCAGCTTATTTCTCGAACTCAGCAGAGCGCGCGGCTTGGACGTGCCCGATCCATTTTACGGCGGCGAGGAAGGATTTGATGCGGTTTATGAGATGCTACAAGAATCGGCAATTGCCTTAATAGCCGACCTTCATGGCTAAGGGCAAACTCTTCCTTCTTCCCACCACCTTAGGCCCTTCATCGCCGGAAGCTGTAATACCAGCAGCCGTTCTTTCGAAAAGTAGGAAATTAAAGCTTTTTATTGCTGAAAATGAGCGCACTGCCAGGCGTTATCTAAAGTCGATTGGGACAGAGTGGCCACTAAATGATTTGCAATTTTCGGTACTCGATAAGCATACGGCGCCGGAAGTTTGGAAACCGTTTATTCAGCCGCTTTTGGACGGAACAGACATGGGTTTGCTTTCCGAAGCCGGTTTACCAGCTATCGCCGACCCGGGCTCGGTGATCGTTTCACTTTGTCATGAAAAAGGCATTGAAGTAGTGCCCTGCAGCGGCCCATCATCGATTATTTTAGGCCTGATTGCCTCCGGATTCAATGGCCAATCTTTCATCTTCCACGGCTATCTCCCTATCGACGCGAGGGACCGCGTTAAAGCTTTACGGCAAATGGAAGCAGAAAACCGCAAATCGGGAATTACCCAAATTTTTATGGAAACCCCCTTTCGCAACCCCAAATTATACGAGCAAATCATAGAAAATTGCAGTCCGCAAACCCTACTGTGTATAGCCACCGATATCACACTCGACACCGAGCAAATTCATACCAAGCCACTTTCCGACTGGAAGCGCAAGCCACCGAGCCTGAATAAAAGACCTTGTATTTTTCTGATCGGTCAATAAGAAAAGTCGAATTGCCCAAAAGTCAATTCCGTTCGACTAAGGTTTTGCCCGCTTGAATATGATGGTGTTCTACGTGGTAGATTGCATTGAATAACATCTCTTTCAAACTAATTTTACCTAAAAGCGGCTGCGGCACTAGCAGTGTCTCGAGTTCGTGATCGCTTAATTGATCGACTGCCAGAAATAATCGATCCAAACTATCGACCATTTCCAGTAAAAGTGCGGATCCACTTGGCCCATCATTCGGCCATGGAAGGAATTAGATCGGTGCTTTACCCCCTTCTCTTAGTTCCTGAAGATAGGCTGCTTTCAGGCTGTTGTAATCCCGATTTGGATGAGTCGTCTTTCCAAAAGCTTGATCAATTGCCAAAACCGGCATTTCATATATCCGAACGAGCGACTTTAAACCCATTGTTAAATGATCTAATTAGTCTCTCGCCGACCACTTATCAGTGATGCTATAATCAAATTCAAGCTTATCCAAACCTTTCATGAATTCAATGAAGGAATGGTGATTCGATCTTAGTTTAGCTATTATTTCAGCTTTTTTCATGATGCGATTCTTTCTCCTTCGCAATTAAGTAGTTACTTACTTAATTCGACCACTTCGAGATCAAAGATTAAGGTGCTGTAAGGCGGCACCACCCCACCGGCGCTTCCTTTCGTTCCAAACCCCATCCACGAGGGAATGATGATCTCGGCGCGTTCGCCGCGGTGCATGAGTTCAAGGGCCATTTCAAGGCCAGGTATTATTTGGTCGTCATTCCCCACCACAAAGCGCATTGGCGCGTTCATTCGGCGGGTGTCGTCAATAACTTTTCCCGAGAGGAGGCGCCCGGAATAGTGAATTACCACTTCTTTGCCTTTTCTCACCGCCGTAGTATCCGTATAACCGAAACTTCGAACGTACATGCCGTTGTGCTCGCGGTAGGCGTCGAGCGAATCCAACCTTGCCAAGCTATCCAAGCTCTGTAACTCTAAGAACGACGAATCTTTCAAATCGGCTGCAGTCCGCGCTCTACCTATTCGGATGGCATAATTGAGCGTGTCGCCCCTGTAGGCAGGCAAATGAAGGAAGTCGCGACCGATGGAAACGTAAGCGATGCTATCGCCGGTAAAGCGCTTTCGTAGAACTTGCCAAAGTTGGTCTTTTCCGACATCAAATGGGGCGTACTCCAATACTTCCACGGTGTCGCCCGCAGAATTTACGGATACCAGGTCGAGATAGACCAATGCTGCGGCGTCTACTGCATCGATTTGATCGCCAAAACTCACCAATCGCCAGCGGCTTCCATCGGGAAGATCGCTATAAGGGTCTTCGCCGCAAGCTGAGAATAGCAGTATTGCGCAAAAGCTAGCGCTTGTCCAGAACTTGGATATCATATAGCAACGGCATGTTTGAAGGGATATCGGTGGTACCGGTAAGCCCGTAGGCGAGATACGACGGTACTATTAAGATGGCGCTATCGCCCGGCGAGAGCAGCTTGGCAGCTTCGTGCAAACCGCTTATTACGTCATCGCGATCGATGCGAAAAGCTTTTGGGAGATCAGCGCGAACGGTGGTTACCAAAGAACTATCGAGTAGAAATACGCTATACGTAACTACCGCAATATCTTCAGTTTGCATTGGGTCACCTATTGAATCGCTATAGATAAAATATCGCAAGCCAGTCGATGTGGTTTTTATCTTCCAGTCCTTATTTTCAAGCCAGGAATCAATGAACAGATCTTCGCGCCCCAGTCGGTCTTTGTTGCGGTCGATCAATTCTTCTGGGGTCAAGGGCTTGCCCTGTGGACGATTTTCTTTACACGATGATGCGAGAAGGGCCACACTCAGCAATGCAACTATGATATTGCCAATAATTCGATTAAACATGCTGGACAGGCAATAATTTTCGACAGATATCTTCAAAATATGCAGCCGTTTCTATCAAATTCCGATCGCTTCGACCACCCGCAGCATTGATATGCCCACCGCCCTGGAAGTGGGCTCTGGCCATAGCATTCACATCTACATCGCGCCGGCTACGAAGGGAAATCTTGACATAATCTTTTGCTTCGGAGAAAAACGCAGCTACTTCAACTCCCTGAATGCTCAAGGCGTAATTGACAAACCCTTCGGTATCGCCCTTTTGAAAATGGAAGCGCTCCAATTCTTCTTTCGACAGGGCAATGTAAGCTGCTCCAGCTCCATCTACCACCGTGAGTTTTTCTGTGAGCGCAAAGCCCTGTAGCCGAAGACGGTTCAGTGTATTATTATCAAAAATATTTCGATACACCTCGGTATGATCCATACCCGTGTCGAGCAAGCGAGATGCAATGCGCATCAACTTTGGACTTACCGATGAAAAGCGGAAAGACCCCGTATCGGTAATGATTCCTGTGTAGAGGCAAAGCGCCCCGCGGCGTTCTAGGTGCTGCTTCCAACCCAGAGCTTTGACTAATCGGCAGATGAGCTCACAGGTGGAAGAAGCCGTATCGTCTGTATAATACGCGTGTGCAAAGTCGGTAGGCGATTGGTGATGATCGATAAGGACAATAGGTTTATTTGCGCCAACAACTGCTTCGCCGGCAGCACCCATTCGCTCTACGGCATTGAAATCCAAACAGAAAATCAAATCGGATTGGGAAAAAATGGATTTCGCCTTATCAGCCGATTCATCGTAAACGGTAATTTCCGCCGAACCGGGTAGAAAAGCAAGATATTTGGGAAATGCATCGGGCACTACCACATCGCTCTTGAAACCCGCTTGAGCTAGCACATGTTGCCAACCCAGCGCGGAACCTACTGCATCGCCATCGGGGTTTTTATGCACGATGATAGCAATTTTGGGTTTGGAAGCCAGTAATTTTTGAATGGCACTTACCGAAGATTGTTTAAACATAGGACAAAGTTAAACCATCGGACTCCGCCTCCATCTTAAGGGAACATTTATTACAAACATTGCTTTTCACAACCCTTTCGCGACCATGGTCGTATTTACTTGCCGTTGGAAACGTAAAATCAATGGAAATGATCAGAAGTGCTGTCCTGCGTTTTCTCCCTCTAATCTTAATTTCTAATACGTGCCTTGCTCAAATCGCCAAATACGATGATTACGTCGGTGGCGGTCATTCGCAGGGCGTGGCTGTTTTTACCAGCCATTCTGCTACCCTTACAGGTTGGTAAACATCATCTACGGGCGTTCGCACGCTCGATGGTGGAAGCCTTGATGGCAAACGGATGGAAGCAGCCCGCTTTCTAAGTCATGCATCCTTCGGTGGTAATCCGCCTGAAATTGAAGCCTTAGCAGGCGCGCTCAATTTTGAAAAGTGGCTGAAAGCACAGTTCTCACTCGCTCCTACTCTTCTGCGCCCCTTGACTGAAGAAGTATTTCGAACGGCCAAATCGGTGCGCAGTTCGGAGAACGATGTGAGCAATTACAACAATTCCGATCGGCACTTTCAAATGGCTTGGTGGCAAGCCACGGTAACGCGTCCCGACGTGTTAAGCCAGCAAATGGCACTCGCTTAAGCGAAGTACTGGTTATTTCAAGCAATTCTTCTATCAGCGATCACGGAAGTGTCTAAGCATCGTACTAAGACATTTTTATGCGAAACGGTTTTGAAACTACCGCGATATATTCGGCGAGGTGAGCTTCCACTAAGCAATTGGCATTTATTTCATTCACTTTCGCAATCCAAAAGCCGATACAAATGCTAATACCTTTCCTGACGAGAATTGCGCGCGCGAAATTATGCAGCTATTCACTATAGGGTTTTACGAATTAAACCCCGATGAAACTCAAAAATTTGATGGAAATGGAGCTCGCTTCGCTACTTACGAATATGAATACATTCGAGCCCATTTATCCGGATACGAACTTGACGAAACAGTTCAAAATGGTGGCGCAAGTGATTGCTGCACGTGAAGAACTCGGTTTTTCGCGCCAGACCTTCTTCATCAATTTTGTAGGCCTGGATCACCACGATGCCGTGCTTGAAAATCAAGCCGCAAAACTGCCGCAATTCAGCGCTGCGATTGGAGCGTTTTACGAAACTCGCGACGAACTAAACATGTCGAATATTGTGATGACGTTTACCATTTCAGATTTTAGCAGAATGCTAACATCAAATGGGAACGGTAGCGACCACGGATGGGGTGGAAATGCGCTGGTAGTGGGCGGATCAGTAAATGGCGCTGAGATTTATGGCCAATACCACGAATTGGTTTTAGATCATCCCTTGATGCTTCGGCGGCCGAATTTATTGCTGAGCTGGCTTTATGGTTTGGGGTGAACCCAAGCGACGTAAACGATATTCTCCCCGATTTGGTCCATTTTTACAACACCGGCTCCAATTCCTACCACTTTGGCTTCTTAAATTCCGTAGTATGAGAAAGCTATTGATTTTCAAAGGTATAACAAGCTCGGGGCTTTCGGCCTTCGGGCAATGTTTTCCCGATCGACACAATACGTCGTGGAATGAGATACGGACTTCTTGCGAAGTGCAACCCAATCCAAATAAGGAGCGCGAAGCCGGGCACTGGATTTCGCATGATTTTGGAAACACTTACAGGCTGGGCGAAGCCCATATCGGGAATGTCAATGCTCCCGAAATACTCAATCAAGGATTTCGCGAGTTCCACATCGATTACAATACCGTTGGAAACGCTGGGAAGAACCTGGGCTTCTATGCCATCAATCAGGCCAGTGGGTTAAGTACTAACGAAGGCGAATCAATAGGGAGCTTTAGCGGAGATACAGCCCGCTTTGTGCTGCTAACCGAAGAGTCGAATTGGGGTGGCGCTTGCAGCGGATTGGCCGAAGTACGGATTGAAGTCGTAGAAATCTTAGCGCGCCTAAACAGCATATTATCAGGCGATTACTTAAAGGTATCTATTTATCCCAATCCGCAGAGCGGAAGCTTCAATTTCGGCCTTCAATCGGCCTGTGAGGAAGCCATCTATTATGCACTTTACGCTCATACAGGCAAGAAGGTCTGGGCTGCCAATGCGCCTGCAGGCAATGGATTTATTCAGCGCGAAATTGACACCCGAGCACTCGCCCCGGGCATGTGCAACTTAGTGGTTATACAGGGCAAGGAATGCGGCCGTTTCCCGAGAATGAAGCTTTAGAGAAGTGACTAATTTTCGGACGAAAAAAGCTTCTTCGGTTGGAAAATATAAACTTTGAATTGGACCAGAAACGAAGTTTTAAAAGCAAAATTCTGAAACTCTCAAAAATGTCTGTTTTCTCTTTCATGCTTTTTGATGGTTGCATCACTCTATTCGAATTAGGCCGACTGTGCGAACAAATAAGAGAAGAAAGCTAATCGGAAGGCAGCATGTTGTTTTGGATTGGATATACTTTATGAAGATTCCTTCTTCAACAAAAATATCCGAGTCCTCACAATAAAGGAGTTTTGATCAAACAATTGAGCTACAGTCGACCTGGAAAACTGACCTATAAAATCTACTTCATATCTCCAACCACTCCTGAGTAATTGGCCAAACCCGCCTACTGCGCGGTATTGATTCACAAAAACATTTTCTTTAGCCCCACGCGAAGAAGCAAACATTTCGACAGAGCCTGTGAAATAAACATTTTTTATATCATCCGAAAGATTGAAATATACACTCGTAAGTCCAAGTTGAATCCTGACACGCACCGACCGGAATGAAGAGTTATCACCCCTTTCAAGGTCGGAAGATCTATAGAAACCCCGTTCTTCCACCTGCAATCTGCTTTGATACTTAAAAAATTTGCCTCTCGGCCAATTGCAATTCAGGGTCTGGAAACCCCGAAACTCGAACAGGTTGTCGAGATGAGAAAACGTATTGAAACCGGCTATACCACCGCCAACGTTGATTATGGGACTAAATCTATAATTTATTGTGGGTCGTGCATAAATGGTAATTCCGTTGCCAGCATCAAAAACACCTCGAAAGCCAGCGTCGCCTCCAAGCCACAATCGCGGCTTCACGTAGGTGCGATAATCAAAATCTGCCCAGAGTGTAAAATCTCCTTGAGCCTGCACCGCACCCTTCAGCCCGGCCAGTAGAACCAGACAAACGAACAAAGACTTTCTGGCGCTGCTCATAAACGAACAAAGGTAAACTTCGAATCGAAACTCTTACCATGTCCGATTAAAAGCATTCAACAGCTTGGAATTTCAAAAACCACCAAAAATCTCCAGTTGGTATAAGTTTAATCTATCAAAATAGGAATCAAAAAATTATCATTCTAAGAATTACGTATTTTTCGCGGCAATCAACTCTTAATCAAATAGCTCTAAAATCTCACTATGATTCTTAATTCCCAAAGCGCTGAAATTATAAACCAATTCAAGGTAACCAACGATTCGTTTCGCATAAGCGAAGCCAAGACCAAGTGGGAAGGAACACCGAAAATGCAGGATGCTGAAGCAAAGGGACTCAAAAAAGGGCTCAAAAATTACTTGAAGTTTAATTTAGAAAGCTTGAAAGAAGCTCAAGAACTGCTATGGGCCAGCGATAAGCGATCGATCTTGATTGTACTCCAAGCCATGGATGCGGCTGGAAAAGACAGCACCATCAAGCATGTAATGTCCGGCGTGAATCCCCAAGGTGTCACTGTAAATAGCTTTAAAGCTCCAAACACGGAAGAGTTGGAACACAATTGGCTTTGGCGCTATACGAAGCGGATGCCCGAGCGCGGGAAAATTGGAATCTTTAATCGGTCTTATTACGAGGAAGTATTGGTGGTAAAGGTGCATCCTGAATTTTTGGCAGCCCGCCCCCTACCCACCTATAATTTTGATCAATCCTTTTGGGATGGCCGATACACGGATGTTAACAATATGGAAGCGCACTTGACGCGAAGCGGTACGACTATCTTAAAATTCTTCCTCCATGTATCTCAGGAAGAACAAAAAAATCGATTCTTGGATCGGCTGAACGAACCCGACAAGCTGTGGAAATTTTCGGAAGGAGATATGAAGGAGCGTGCGCTCTGGCCAAAATACATGCAGGCCTTTGAAGAAGCGATTCGAGCCACTTCCACTCCCGAGTCGCCTTGGTATGTGATTCCCGCCGACGATAAATGGAAGATGCGCGCCTTGGTTTCTATGATTATCCGCGACACCATATCAAATATGGATCTCAAGTTCCCGGTGGTCGATGAATCAGAAAAGGCAAGATTTAATGAGATAAGAAAAGAACTTTTGAAGTAAGAATCTAAAACAAGAATCAATTAAAAGAATTCTCGCATTTTAAATTGGAATAGGCCCCTGGCCTACTCGTGCTTCGAAATCAGGAACTGAGGCCGAAGCTTACCAAAAATAAGCACCAAGCTCACTCACGTTCTCAAACCAAATGGCACCATTCCTTTTGAATCAGCCTTAGTGCGGGTAGGAAGTTCAGGAAACCTATTTAGGACTAAAGATGATTTACAGAAATGGATTGAAGGGTAAACCATTTGATATCAATCCATATTCGCTAGACTAAGGCATGCTTAAAGTGCAGCAGAATTTCATCAAAATCGGCAGAAGCGAAAAAAATTGGATAATCTCGATCGCGGATGAGACCCTCGCCACGCGCATGCTCAAAAAAGGCTAAAAGACTATCGAAATATCCGAATGCATTGAGAAGTGCTATTGGCTTTTGGTGCATATCCATTTGTCGCCAAGTGATCATTTCCACCAGCTCATCGAGTGTGCCAAATCCGCCTGGAAGTGCAAGCACAGCGTCGCTCAAGCCATGCATACACATTTTGCGCTCGTGCATATCGCTCACACGGTCCAAGCGCGTAAGGCCGGTATGGGCTATTTCTCTACCACCCAAAAGTTCAGGAATTACTCCGATCACCGCTCCACCTGCGGCGATGGCGCCGTCGGCCAGGGCGCCCATCATACCGTTGCGAGAGCCACCATACACTACGGTAAGTTTTGCTTCCGCCAATTGGCGACCAACTGCGGCGGCTAAGTCTAGATACTTTGGTTCCTTACCAGCGCTCGAAGCACAGAAAACAGCAATAGATTGGAGTTCATTCATCCAGCCAAATTTAATCTTTCAAATGCTTTAACCTTAGATTTTTCGCTAGGCTCGAGATGGCGATAATGACCAAAATCGCCATTATTGGGAAAATGGCCGCTGTGTACCTTTCTTCGATACCTCGCTGCACGAAAAGCAAATAAGCTTGGTAGGCCAAAATAGATGCCGATAGCAATAGAATAATTCGTTGCCGACGCAAATAATAAGCAGCTACAGGAAATAACAAGAAAATTCCAAAATGGAGGCAAAACGAGAGGAATCGAATAATTTCTATCATCCAATTGCCCCGCCAGAAACCTTGAAATAGATAGAGATTGAGATTGGAATGCGCCGACATTCGGATAAAAACTTTCGCTGGGACAAACACTGCGAAATTGAACCAGTGAGCACGTCGATAGGTTTGGGTAAAATCTTGAAAAGTCAGTGAAAGCTCACCTTCCCCAGGTAATAGGCCAGGTATGGGGCTCTGCTCGATTACAAAAGGTTGCTGCTGCCCGAGAATTTCGCCGTAAGAAATGTATGCGTGCAGAAGGGCTTGTTCGCCCACTGAAGATTGAACGTTTACAGGGAGTTCAGCCACTACACGGCCCGCAGCATCGCGGGTTGACGAACCCGTTGAAGCAGCTGTCCATATACCTTCCATCTGCCGGTGAAAGGCGTGCCCTTCTTGACCCCAAGATTTGTGAAAGTTCCAAATATCGCCGTGCAGCGGCCTATACAAATCATTCGTGTCTGTTTGATAAATCGGGTGGAGGCTTTGCAATTGACCTGCTCGAACAGAAATATACACCTGCCATCCAAGAATCGGAAGAAGTATAATCAGTAAAGCCGCAGCCGATTTTAAAACTTGGAGTTTGGGTAGCGATAGCAACAGAAAAATCGGCACTACCAGTGCGATGGGCAAAAGACTTGGTCGAACAAGCAAAATCAATGCTCCGATTGGACCTACCCGCCACCATACATCTCCCGGGCTTGCAGAGATCGCAGCACTGAACAATAAAAGCGTGAGAGCAGGACTCACTCCTTCAGTAAGCGTGTAGGATAAAAATCCGCCGAAAGCGGGCCAACAAGCCATGAATATGGCTACACCGAATCCATAAGGAACAGTAAAATACTGGAAGATTTTGGGAATGTTGGTTAACGCAAATGCCCACAATAGAATTTGAAAAAGAATAAGTGCAACAAGCGCCGATTTTTCAGAAAGAAAAAGCCGCCAAAATCCATAGATCATTCCATAACCGGGGCTTCGGCTGAGCCACGCCGCCCTACCTATGGCGTTGCTTTGCCATCCTTTCCCTGCCATAAAATTCTCAACAGGAGCGAGATATGAAGGATCGTCGGAGGTAGCTACGGATACGCCCTTCCGTAAGCCTTCGGGATTCGATTCGCTCAAAGCGCGCCAATTGAGGCCATGGTAGAAGAAGGAAGCCGCGACGCTTAGGCAAAAGATCAGAATGGCTTGTTTACTTCGCACGTAATTTGGCGCGATTACTGCGCTGAGCAAAGATGTATTAAAACCGAGATAGAAACAAAGGCATACCTTTGATTAGCTTTTATTTTTGAATGTCGAAAGTTAAACGGATAGCCACAATGGCCATAAAATGGATACTCTGGGTCGCAGGTATCGTACTGGCTTTGTTTGTGGCATTAACCATTGCCATACAACTTCCTTTAGTTCATGATTTTGCACTTCGAAAAGTGGAAAATTACTTTAATGATAAAACCGGGGGTGTTTTGAAAATTGAAGATATCGACCTTCGGCTTCCTGGTTACGTTGCTTTGGGCAATATAAAACTCTACAATCCTTCGGGTATCGAGTTGTTGAGCTTGAACAAAATTGAAGTGAGCATGGGTTGGCGGAAGCTTTTTGTGAATGAAATTCGAATTGATCGCCTGCGGGTGGCGGGACTCGATGCAAGCATTTGGGAGAACCAAGCCGGAGTTTGGAATTATCAATGGGTGGTTGATGGATTCGCAACGAGCGATACTACGGCTTCCGCAACAAACTCATCTGCGAGTTGGGAGGTGGTAGTCAATCTTGTTCAATTAGAATTCATTGATTTGCGCTATGGATCCGATCGGATGGGCGATTCGCTCCATGCAGTGCTGCAATCTGCCACGGTAATTGGGGAAAATGTATCCCTAACGCAACAGATTTTTGAAGTAAGCGAACTAGAACTCAATAAAGCTGAAATATTTTACCGGTTGGCATCAGCCGATACCACGCTTGCGACAGATACCCTTTCATCAGCCCAGTTGGCGATCAAAACTGCCCTCGAAAATTTATTGCTCGCTGAAGTGAAGGTCGAGATCGAAATGCCCGATTCGGCAGCAGTTTACAAGATAGCGATTGATGAGTTGGCCATGGCAAGCGACAAAGTTGATGTAGCAAGCAATAGCTATCGCATTAGCACTCTGAGCGCTCAAGGTTTGCGATTCGATGGTTTTGCTGAGCCAAGCAATGAAGAAACCGCCATGACCTATGACATTTTCGCTCCTATCGATTTAGTCGTTGATCGCATCGACCTCAGCAAAATCAATGTTTTGTATAGAGAAGGTTCTACGTCTTTGGTCGATCTGAAGGATTTTGCCTTGGAAAGTGAAGATTTAATAGTTAATGATTCGCTGTATGCGCTTAAATTAAAATCGATCGAAGGAAATTTCAATGCCATCGAAATCCCCGATCAAGTTTTGGTTGAATTTGCATTAAGCCCAAAGCGATTAAGTATTCCCGAGTTTTATGTAAAAAGTGGAAAGAGCTTTGTGGAAGCAACCGCTGATATTCGATTTGCGGGTATCCAAAACTTCGTAGAAACTGCCAAAGTGCAGAAGGCCAGGCTAAATGCGAAGGCCAAACTCGAAAATGTGAATGATCTCAGGTTTCTCGGTTCAATACTGCCCATCGACTCTATCGCCGGCTACTTACCCGACCAATCGACTGAACTTATCGTTAATGCATCCACCCGCGGTGAAGCAATCGATCTGAGTCGGTTCCGACTTTCCACAGGCAATACATCTGTGGTGGCCAAGGGCGTTACGAGTTTAGATTTTAAAGAGATGGTAACTATTTCGAGCTTATCGATCGATTTCTCAAAATCTGACTTTACAGGACTTTTTGCCTTTATGGAGCTCGATAGTCTGCCGATTCCCGAAAACATTGATCTCCGCGGAAGTGGTTCTTTTCGATCGAATAAGCTGAAGGCCGAAGCCGATATTTCAAGCCGGTATGGAGAGATACATTTATTAGCCGACGGCTTGTTGGCAAAATCGGGTCGATTCCCGATGACTGTGAAGCTCCTGAGCGACTCGCTCGTACTTTCCCACTTTATTGACCCGGCCGTAGATATCAGCAGCGATTTGGATCTTTTCCTTTCCGTAAGCGATATAAAGGACACCTTACCCGATGTTAAGGCTGTTGCGACAATCACAGCCTTTCAATACGGAAAAACAGAAGTGCAAAATATTGCTGCAAGTGGTCAATTTACATACCCTTCATTCAGCCTCGATGCGAGTGTCCGCGACAGTTTTCTAGTCGCTACAGTAAGTGCCTTTGGAAGAATAGACCCTGATATTTATGCAGATTTCGAAACGGTAGTAGAAGGGGTAGATTTACGTATGCTCGGATTAGCTGAAAAAGACCTCCGCGGCGCATTTAAATTAAAAGGCAATTATGAACTGGCTGATAGTTCCCAAAGCGGAGCAGCATCCTTTTCAGAAATCACTTTGGTGAATGGCGATCGTCGCTATGATTTAGAGCCCATCACTGCGGCCTTTGTCTTTAGTGAAAAAGACTCTACACGCTTAAACTTGAAAAGTAGCTTATTCGACTTAAGTTCTATCGCCTACGGCACTCAGAGTGAAATCCAGGATGCTTGGCTCACCCTGCTCACAGGCGAAGCGGACAGTCTTAAAACGCGAAATGCATATTGGGAGCTCGATTTTAAAATTACCGACGATCCAGAACTACGCGAATTGCTTTTACCCCAGCTTACCCGCGTAGAAGACGGTTCGGGTTACTTAGTGCTCCACGCGGCCAAAGATAAATTTGAAGCGTCGATCGACCTACCCGGTATAGTTTACGGAAGCTATCAGCTCGATTCGCTAGAGATCAACGCGAAGACCGCCGCACGAGGAATTCAATTTGATGCTCGTATCGGACATATCTCGATCGATAACCTTGCTATCGAAAATATTAGCATAGCCTCTTTGCGTACAGCAGATAATTCGCGGCTTCGGTTTGAGATCGATAATCCATTTACCGAAGGAGTCGATTTAAAAATTCTCGGGAACCTAAAACGCAAGGCAGCGGGAGACCGCACTCTGGCTTATTTGCAGCTAGACACCCTCCAACTGGCCGACAAAGATTGGACCACCGATAGTGTAGCAAATACATGGAACTTTCAATCCGAATCGAACGATTTGGTGTTCACTACACCACAGAAAGGGCAGTCGATTGAGGTCTACTCCAAACCCAAGGAGCTAAGAATTGATGTAAAGGCGTTTGATCTCGCTAATTTAGGTCAGATTCTCGCCACGCCTATCAATCCGCTTAAAGGTCGGCTTTCCGCCAATGTCCTTTCATTATCCGAAGGCAAACTCAAGGGCTCTGGTCAACTCACTAATTTGGATGTAGCAGGCTTTGATTTAGGTAAAATAACATTTGAAGTTGAATCTGATCCAGGCTACACCTTTGCAAGCGTGAATGGCAAGGGCGATGATCTGAACTTCAATTTCAGCGGATCGCAAAAAACGGTCGCATCAGACCAAATTCTTGATTTTTCAGGAAAGGTTGTCCAATTTAATCTGGAAGCTCTGCCCCTAATTGCCAGCGATTTTATAAGTGAGAGTTCGGGAATTGCCGAAGCAAATTTTGCCCTAAACGGCAACGCAAATAACCCCATTTACACTGGCGATGTGCGCTTGCGCGACGCTAGTCTTCGAGCGAAAGCAAATGGAGCCTTATACCGTATTGAAAATGAAAAGGTCAAATTAGAGTCCGATAAATTGGTGTTCGACACCTTTACCCTACTCGACTCGGCCGGAAACGCACTCAAAATAAATGGATTTATCAATCACGATGATTTGAGCTTGCAGGATGCCGACCTCAATATAAACGCCAATAATTTTCAAATCATCGACTTGAAGCGCGCCAATAATCCTATGCTTTTTGGTAAAGTTTTTATAGATGCTGATATTTCTGTGAAGGGAAATTTAAGCGCACCTCGCGTTGACAGCAAACTCAAAATTACCCAAGGCACCGATCTGAGTTACGCCCTCGACGACGAGTCGGACATCGAAGAAATCAACGAAGAACTGCTAGTTTGGATCGAAGAAGACCAATCCGCAGATTCCTTGTCGCCAATCCTGCTTCGATCTAAAGTGGACAAAACGATTACCAACATATTCGAAAAGACTTTAGATTTCAGCGGTGCACTCGAAATTGATAAAGCGGCCCGGTTCACCGTCATCGTAGATACGGTGGCAGGCGATTACCTCACGGTGCGGGGAGGCGGAAAACTCGCTGTAAATTACGACCGAGCCGGCAATCTAAAACTAAACGGCACTTACGAAGTGACCGATGGACTTTACCAATTAACGCTCTACGATGTAATCAAGAAGAAATTTGACATTGATAAAGGAAGCGTCATAATCTGGAACGGCGATGCAATGGATGCCTCGCTCAATATCAAAGCCACATACAGAACGAAGGCCGGCATTAGCAATTTACTCTCGAGCGATAATAATACCAGCGGTAATGCAGCTCTTAGCCAGCAACTACCATTTGAAATCGCCATGAAAATAGAAGGAGAATTAAACGATCCGCTAATTAATTTCGAATTAAGACTTGCCGATGCAAGCAAAGGAGCGCTGGGCGGTGCAGTAGAAGCGAGACTAAATCAAATAAATGAAAATGAAAATGATCGAAATAAGCAGGTTGTTGCTCTCCTGGTATTTAATACCTTTTTGAGCTCCGGCGGTGGCGGAAGTGATAATTTAGTGGCCAATCAAGCGCGCAACAGTGCAAGCAAAATCTTAACCAACCAGCTCAATGCTCTGAGCAATAAACTCGTAGCTGGCGTTGACCTCAATTTCGACTTAGAGTCATACGGCGGCGGAGCCGGC
>Ga0105045_10000099_pt1 | contig 46518 bp, 38 predicted proteins | sample MAT02_FD_78089 | JGI IMG/M metagenome (GOLD analysis project Ga0105045, IMG submission 78089) | Freshwater microbial communities from Lake Fryxell liftoff mats and glacier meltwater in Antarctica - MAT-02 (megahit assembly) | ecosystem: Environmental > Aquatic > Freshwater > Ice > Liftoff...
CGATCCCACTGACAGGTAAATCGACACCTTTGCTCTCCGGTCTGAAACGTGCACGAATTATGAACGACATTCGTGGGAGCCGGATCCATCTTCCGTTAGTGATTTCTCCCGCGTCCGCCATCCATAAAAGTTTTTCGTGTCGAGTCCAGGAGGCAACGACGGCGAATGGTATCGGTTCGCCAAACTGAGGTGGCATCGAACGTGCTGTTCCAGCCGGTTGCCCCTTATAAACAATTTCTGCAGGCAAAGCCTGATCGTCTATCGCAATGCGTTCATGAGAAACTGAAAGGCCTTCGTGTAGATTTTAGAGTCTGATGACGCACGTGGTCCGGCAACATTCATCACGGCGATCCGATGTGTTTCAATCCATGAGACCAACATGTCTCCCGGGGCTTGAGTTGATAGTCGTATCTTCAAGCAAGGCTTCTCATATTGCATCGCGTAACGAGCCGTCAGAAGAGTGCCTCCTTGTAGTCTACCGCCGTATAGAACGACCGTCCCATCCGAGTCGATGACGTTTTGTCGAGTACGATCGGAGTAATTTGGAGAATCCAGCTCGACCAGCTGATATTGATCTGGAATGGGCCCATCCTCAGAACGTCGATCTTTGGGACACCAACCGCCATGCTCGATTCCTAGAGTGATCGCCGCATCCAACGCCGCGCGATCTACGCCTGTCTGTCCACCAGAAATGATCCGTTGCGGCCGGAAGTTCGGCGGCAGGAGACTCAGTGGCAAGCCTTGAGTGTGTTTGCTACTCTTCTTCATAGTTGATCGATGTAACGTTGCCAACATGACGGCAACGGCGCCTTGAAGAGTTGACGAAGCTTTGTGATGGGATGATCAATGGCGACCGACGCACAATGCAACGCGATTCCGCGCGGAAAGGAGATCTCGCTACCATACTTTTGATCGCCAAGGATCGGACAGTTTACCGCTTCCAATTGAGCGCGAATCTGATGCTTTCGCCCCGTCTCCAGAACTATTTCCAACTGGCTCCAGTCACGGCTAGAGCCAGACACGCGGTAGCTAAGTATAGCCAACTGCGAACCTGGTACTTCATGGTTGTACCAACGCGTTTTTGTCATAGACTCGTCACGCACCAGCCAATGCTTCACTTGTGCCTCGATTGCTGGCGGGCAACCTTGCACCAATGCAATGTAAGTCTTTTCAACACTACGATTTCGAAACTGCTCGCTTAGTCTTGCAGCCGATTTGGAAGTTCTTGCAAGCGGAACGACTCCTGTTACATCGCGATCCAAGCGACTGACGACGCCCAGGTAAACAGATCCAGGCTTGTCGTACGCGATTCGAACATACTCTTTCGCAGCCTCCAATAAACTTGGTTGATCCGGTTGTGCGCCTTGCACAATGCAGTTAGTGGGCTTGTTCAAGATCAATAAATGATTGTCTTCGTATAAGACATTGATTGCAATCGACATTAGCTAACCTATCCCCGAACATGCTCAAGAATGGCATCAGACCGTGGCCCATAGCTTATCAGTCGGACGGCTCGATTGTCTTCGCTCAGTACGTCGATCTCGAGACAGAGGTGATCCTCGGGAAGTAGATGCGAAAACTTCCCTCCCCACTCGATGAGCATTAGCCCCGATTGCTCAAACATTTCTTCGATGCCCAATTCGAAAAATTCGTCATCTTCTTTAACTCGATAGAGATCTAGATGACTCATGCGAGGATGCGTTTCGTAGGATTGAATAATAACGAATGTCGGACTCGTTACTTCCCCGTCGCTCGCTCCAAGCTCAAGTGCTAGCTGCTGTGTAAAATACGTTTTACCGGCACCAAGCGTTCCATCAAGGCGGACCACGAGCGCGTGATTGTCGTGATCTTGCGAAGCCTCGAAAACTGCTAAAGCAAACACTTTAGCGAACTGCGCACAGCCTTCGTGTCCGATCCATTGGGTCGCAAATTCATGATTCATATCATCCCCGCTCGCATTGATTTCCTGAAGGAACAGGAAAAACTTGATGGTCATCCAGAACGAGACTAGCGATTGTTGCGATGGATGCGACCGCAGTTTCCACTCGCAGAATCCGGCTTCCTAAGTCGATCAATTGCCATCCTTTCGCGATGGCTTCCAAGACTTCGTCATCGGTAAATCCGCCCTCAGGGCCAACTGCCGCGAATCCCCGTAATGGATTCTCAAAGAAACACTTCTTTACAAAATGCTGCATGGTCTTTCGATAGTTTGGTAGATCGGGATGAGCAATGATTCGAAAGGCTGATGGCGCTGAGTCGTCGATAGGCGAAACCGAAGCAAGCCAGTCACGAAAACTGATCGGCGGTGTAATCAGCATCAAACGATTCCGCTCACATTGTTTACATGCCTCGACAACAAATCGGCGGAGTTTATCCATCGAGTTATCGTTGAGGATCTTTACCGACCGATCGCTGACGATGGGTACCAGCGCATGCACTCCTAGTTCCACTGCCTTTTCAATCATTGAGTGAAGTCGATCCCCCTTGGGAAGCGATACCCCCAGTGTAAGGTGACCAGGCAAATCGCGAGGTAGAAAAGTGACACTCTCGATCTCTAGCTCGCAATCGCGTTTTGTGACATTGACTATCGTCGCTTGGGACTCGTTACCCTGCCCATCAAAAACCACACATCGATTGCCAATTGCTTCGCGACGTACTCGTAATGCATGGTGAGCCTCGTCTGACGATAGAGCTACCCGGCCAGCTAAAAGGGTTTGATCGAGAAAATATCTGTGAAGCCCCATCGTAGAGTGACAACCGTAGAGTGTTAACGATTCCTAAAAAATGCAATTTCGAAACAAGGGGCTAAGGAAGGTATTGCTATACCGAACAGAAATCAGTCGGATGGACATTGCCGTTGAGTACGATTTTTAGGTTAAAGTCGCCAACTTATCTATAGTAGTATCGTTTTCTTAAATCGATACATTGATTAATCAGTTAGCTCGTGACTCATTCCCCCTTTTGTACAGGATCCTTCCATTTTGTCGATTGAATTGCACCACCCGCCTGCAGTTGGCCTAGGACTCTGGAAGATTGCCGATCAAGAGGCAGCCGAAGTCGTTCAAGCAGCGATTGAAGTAGGATATCGGCATATCGACTCTGCTTCTGACTATGGAAACGAAGCTTACACTGGTCAAGGAATTGCGGACGCGATCAGGAAGGAAAGCGTAAGACGCGAGGAACTCTGGGTGACCAGTAAGCTCTGGAATTCTTCCCATCGAGCGGAGCACGTTCGTGCGGCATGTCAGCGTTCCCTTCAAGATTTGCAGGTAGAGTATCTGGATCTCTACCTCATCCACTTTCCCATCTGTACCCAATACGTCGACCCAGCAGTTCGATATCCAGCAGGATGGTTTTTCGACCCGAATACTCAGCCGCGTAAGATGGAGTCAGATCAAGTACCGATTCGAGAGACTTGGGAAGCCATGCAAGAGCTGGTCAAGACTGGGCTAGTGCGACAAATTGGACTAAGCAATTTCAACGCCTCGTTGATACGCGACGTTTTGTCCTATGCTTCCGTCCGACCAGCAGTGCTACAGATCGAACTACATCCGTATTTGCTCCAATCAAAGCTGGTCCGATACTGTCAACAAGAATCCATCGCGGTAACTGGATTCTCGCCACTTGGAGCCCCTTCGTACGTGCCCCTTGGAATGGCTGTCGAATCGGATTCAGTCCTAAAACAACCTTGCATCCTTTCGATTTCGGAGAAGATGAAGTGCACACCCGCTCAAATTGTTTTGGCCTGGGGAATTCAACGTGGAACTTCGGTGATACCTAAGACCAGCCGAAAAGAACGACTTCAAGAAAACTTAGTGTCTCAGTACGTTCGGTTATCCGAGGAAGATATGAAAGCAATTTCGTCACTTGATCAAAATCGGCGATTTAACGATCCCGGAGTGTTTTGCGAGCAAGCTTTTGGAACTTACTTTCCTATATACGAGTAAACCTGGGCCTTATATATAGGATATTTATTAATAGAGAAATGGAACTTTGCAGATCATCCGAAACAACCTAGAAAAAAATCAAAAAACATCGTCAACATGAAGTTGACCTTCATCCGTTTAAAGCTATAGTTCTTGTAAATCGGTCGAGCTTGCTCGATCGGGCCTTTCCATTAATCACCTGCCCCGGTTGAGGAAAGGTTACTCCCATGCTAATCACCTGCCCCGGTTAGCGTGGGTTTTTTTTTGTAGCTACAACACTATACTATCCTCAACACTATTTTTAAAAAAATAGCTTTCGATGAAAATTGCCTTTGATATCGATAACATAACTTACTCGGTATCGGATAGAAGAACTAAGGAATGGTGAATTGAGCAACCTTAAAAACAAACAAGAGAGAAACGTTTTCCACAGCCGCCTGTACTCACTTTCACCCACCTCACTATCACTCACGCTATCCCTATTCTGGATACTATTTGGATTTCAGGATCTCGGAGAGTCGGTAGGATTTGCAAATGGATCGGCTGCTGAGATTCCGGTCGCCACAGTAAAGCCCCTTAAGGTGGAAGTGCGACTGCTATCAGGCTCCACCATCGAGGGCGAACTGCTGAAGTGCCAAGCCGGCGAGATCTCAATCGCACTGAAGGACGGGGATAAAGCGGAAGTAGCAAAATTTGCTACGGCCGATGTTGCAATGCTCGTCATGAATGACGTTTCGACGATTGCTACGGGTGCAGGGCATGACATCCTGAGGCTTTCAGATGGAACGTCCGTTCACTGCAATTCACTGGAAGGAAAAGATAATTCATGGACAGTCGAGAGCGCAAGCGGAATCACTTTTAATGCAACGCCATCGATGCTTTCTGTTTTGCAACTTCGGGACATTAGCAGTACGCTTCGTGACGCGATTGACAGGGGTATGACGACATCTCCTGTAACGGACGAAATGCTAATTAAGCGACCGGGCGATACGATCGATAAGATTCAGGGCGTGATTATGGGGCTCGACGAGAGCGTAGCAACTTTTTCGTTCGATGGACAAACTATCCCCGCACCGCGAGCGAAATTGGCTGGGCTAGTTTGGGCACAACCTAATGAAGTCACTTTCAAGCCAACCATTCGAGTGCGTACGAAGGATGGAAGCAAGTGGGAGGCAACCGACTTGTCCTACGATTATGCGGAAAGCGAGACCGGAACCTTGTTTCAATGGAAACTCCGGTGTGGAGGCGAGTGCCAGTGCAAACCCAGTGAAATTATTTCTATCGACTACTCTAATGCAATAGTGAGGTGGCTTGCAGCGATTCCCGCCTTGGAAAAAAAGTCTCGAGATAACCCTTTTCTCGCAACACCATTCGACGGTAGAAAAAATCTGTTGTCTCCTTATTTTTCCAGTCAAGCGAATGTAGTTGATGCTTCGGATGAAATGTCCATCAAGAACTTAGTCTTTCCGGTTGATGGTGAGTTCCTGACCCGCGTTCCTGAAGGGACGTCCCGCTTTCGCTCGAAAATCGTGAGACCCGATGATGCAAAAGTTCAGGGAAATATTCGATGCGAAGTTTGGTCCAACGATCAACTAATTTGGTCGTCCCAGAACACTACACAAGAATCACCTTGGATTGTTGATGTTGCGGTAATCGCTGAGAAACGAGTGCGATTAGTGGTTCTATCCGACGCAGGATTGTCGATTGGTAGCATGGTCACTTGGTTGCAACCAAGGTTTTCACCCTAGCCTCCCCGTTTCTTAACCGATTCGCTTGGATTAGGATGGTAATTCAAGACGTAAACCTCGGTGAGTTTTGTATCGATCAGACACTTGGTTTTGTCCACGTCGTGATACGAATCGTCTGGGCACTGCATTTTGGCAATCTTTGGAAGAGCTTGGTTTTATGGCCTATCTTGATTCATTAAGCGGGAATTCAATTGGGCGTCGCTACGACTTAGACCGGGCAGAGATGGTGATGGGAAGGCATCCGGACTGCGATATCGTGCTCGACAGTGGAGCCGTGTCTCGACAGCATGCTAAAATGGTTCGAGCAGGGGCGATTTTTTTAGTAGAGGATTTAAAGAGCCGCAACGGAACCTTCGTCAACGGACAGCTGATTGCGGAACCGACAAAGTTGTCTGACGGAGACGTAATTCGCGTATGCGATTTGGAGCTTGCTTTCCATTCGGACTTACCTGTCTCCCAGTTCAATGAGGGCTCGTCAATTACTGGAATGGGTACTAGTTCACAGCTAGGCGTTCTGATTGTGGACGATGGTGACGCGCCTTCAAGCCATTCGGTCATGGCCAAAATGGAAGTCCGTGGAAGCACATTCGGCGCGCAAATCGCAGCATCACCGGAAGTAAAACTCTCCGCAATGCTGGAGATTATGAGCGCTTTAGGGAGAGCCGTCTCCATCGAAGATGTTTTACCGAAAGTTCTTGACAGCCTATTCCGTATTTTTGTCCAAGCGGATCGTGGCTTTATTATCTTGAAAGATGATTCCGGAAGCCTGCAACCACGTTGGGTGAAAACACGACGCCCCGAACAGGAGGAGCAATTCCGAGTTTCTAGAACGATTCTTAAGCAAGTTATGCAGGACAAAGAGGCAATCATCTCGCTGGATGCCGGGAGCGACGAACGATTTCAGATGAGCCAGAGTGTTGCCGACTTCCGAATTCGGTCGATGATTATCGCCCCGCTTCTAAACTCGGACGGCGAGCCTCTCGGTGCGATACAAATCGATACTGTTCAGCACAAGGGGCGATTTGAATCCAAAGACTTGGAAGTATTGTCCGCTGTTGCCAACCAAGCAGGGATTGCCATAGAAAATGCTCAGCTTCATGAACAAATGGTTCTTCAGCGATTAGTAGAACAAGATCTCGAGCTCGCACGTCAGGTGCAACAAGCCTTCCTTCCTCGCACGACGCCAGCTACTCCTGATTATCATTTCTACCAATACTATAATCCGGCCAGCGAAATAGGCGGCGACTACTTTGACTACATTCCACTTGAGAATGATCGCCTTGCTATCGTGGTAGCAGACGTTGTTGGACATGGTGTTGCAGCAGCGATGTTTATGGCCAAGATTTCTGCTGAAACGCGATTTGCGTTTGCCTCACAGCACGAGCCAGCTAAGGCACTGACCTTGTTAAACGAAAGAGTCACTGCTTTGGGAGTTGAAAGATTTGTCACGATGTGCGTGATCATTCTTCACCCGCAATCAGGCAAGATCTCGATCGTGAATGCGGGACACATGCCTCCTGTCTATCGTGATAGAAACGGAGTTATTTCTGAGCCAGGATTCGACAATAGCGGTCCTCCGTTGGGAATCATGTTAGACATTAATTACGAAGAATTCCAAATGCAAATTCATCCAGGCGAGGTACTCGCGATGTATACCGACGGAATATTTGAGGCACCCAATAAAGATGGTGACCAATTTTCGATTGCTCGCGTAAAAGCCATGGTAGGTGAGACCGCGAATTCTCTTGAACAAACCGGGAAAGCGATTGTTGAATCGGTAACGCAGCATATCGTAGGGTGCGCGCAAGAGGATGATATGTGTTTGGTTATGCTGAACCGCATCCTAAGTCCTGCGTAGCCTACCGCTTGCTAAGAACGTATAATAGAAGTGTCCTCCAAATTCATCTCATTCTATTAAATATCCGGAGAACAAGATCGTGAACTCATCTAACCATTGGTGCTGTCCAGCAGCAAAGTATCTCTCTTTTGGAAGTATTTTGTTGATCGGGCTTGCCTGTCTAGGTGTCGTTTCACAACTTGGATCTGTTATGGCCACTTCCGAATTTACTCAATCGCTTCGACATGTTGTCCAATTCCAATTCAAAGCGGATTCTTCAAAAGAAGATGTTCAGAAAGTGGTCGATGCCCTTCGTGCGCTTCCAGCGAAGATCGCTGAAATCGACGACTTTGAGTACGGAACAAACAACAGTCCAGAAGGTCTCAATCTAGGATTTACCCACTGCTTTCTGATAACATTCAAATCTGAAGAAAATCGAGCGATTTATATTACCCATCCGGACCACCTCGCGTTTGTGGATGTTCTCAAGCCTCACCTAGAGAAAGTTCAAGTGATCGACTTCTGGTCGGCCAAATAAAGTGAACCCCTGGCACGAGTGAGAAGTCGTTTGTGGTTAGCGAGTGCCATGGTTTGCCTGTGTCATCATCTTGATTGTTTTCGCGTGTGGATGGTTTTATGAATCGTTACTCTTCGTTATGCGATGACTTCTATCTGAATATGCATCTTCAGACAGAACTTGAGCTTCCTCAACAACGTGAGACAGTTCTTCATTATTTTGAACAGATGCAACGTCGTTACCCCGCGATGAAAAATTTCTATACCCGCGAACGAAATGAACTTGTTCTTGAAGAAGATAAAGATTCTGGCGGCTATCGTTGGGTTGCGATCGAGCCGAAGCGATTGTGTTCTGGAACCGTCAACCCCCCCTCGATCGAAGAGGCCCTCGAGCAACACCGGGAAGTACTGCGATTGGCTCCCTATGCCCTTACGGTAAGCAAGATTGATTGCGAATCGCTTTCTGTAATGTTTGGATTCGATTACACCTACCGCGGAAATCACAATCAACTCATCGCCGATATCATCGGTATACCTTCATCGTTAGAAGGTCTGTGTGGTCGTCCTGGTTCGCCGATCATCGGTTATGAACCATCGATTCAATTCACGGTGGACGAGGAATGCTTAACGCAAGTTCGTATCAACTTTGAAACTAGAACAACCGGCTTTCACGTAAGAACGGGTGAGTTTGGCGAAGAGCAATTGAGCGTCTACCTGAGCGTTCGACGGTTTGACTCACTAGCTCCTGATGACGACTTTGTAACGGAACTCGATCGACTAGCAACGCTTGGCGTTGAACTCTTAGATAGCTATCTCGTCGAGAGTGTTTTGCGTCCTCTACAGTCGGCGATTACCACCAAGTAGGTCGCGTTTCTTCGGCCTTCCCCAATTACAGTGATTCTCACATCGTTAACGTGGGTAACTTGCGAGTTTCAAGAGGGCGAATTAGTTAAGCCGCAATGTTACAGTCGGTTTATTCCGAATCAACAGAATAGTCCGTAGAGTCGTTTAGATTAGACAGCGGATGCGTTAAATCCCTTCGGCCTTCGTTTGGGTTATTCGAGACACTGTTGCAGGGAAGCTAGATGCCAAAGAACTTCCATCGGTCAACTTGGGATCAGGTAGCCACTCCGGAGACGGCGTTGATGATATTCTTAGGTATCACAGCGCTGATACTGACGCTCGCCTCGTCCGGTTGCTCGCGGTCTTTTTATCGTAGGACGGCTGACGCAGAGACAAATAACCTTATCGAAGCGAAAATAGAGGCAGCTTCCGTGCCGCCGATTCGTACGATTGCCGTAGACCGAGCTTCTAGGATGTTTGACCCTTTCAACCCTGATCGGCCGCCTATGCCGGAAGATGATGGTGTTGCTCATCGATACATGCAGCGTGTTGATGGAAAGAAACACTACCCACTATGGGATGTCAACGGATGGACCAATACGACGGAGAGTCCAGATTGGTGGACGATGCTACCTTTAGATGAGCGAGGCGTACTAGTCGTTGACAGTGATTTAGCGGTGAAGCTCGCAACGCTTCATTCACCTCAATACCAAGCTGAAGTAGAGACACTTCATCTGTCAGCTATCGACGTAAGCTCGGAGCGATTCCTGCTAAGCAATCAGTTTTATGCTGGTTGGCAAACATTCTATACGGCCGACGGTCCTGGGCGTCGTGGAAATGGGGGGCAAAGCCAGTCGAACTTGTCAACGGGGCCGTTTGGACGAACGCAACGGCCGTTACAGTTCAGCCGCCAGTTCGCCAATGGTACCAGTCTGTTAGTGGGATTTGCGAATGCGATGACGTGGCAGCTGAGTGGTCCGGAGACACAACAAGCCACGTCCGTATTTGATGTTACGATGATTCAACCCCTTTTACGAAACGGTGGTCGAGACCTCGTACTCGAGAGGCTTACTCTTGCCGAACGAACACTTTTACAGAATGTGCGTGCGTTCGAGAGATACAAAACGGGCTTTTATGTAAGCGTCACTGCGGGCCGCGGGGCGGAACCTGGTCCATCGCGAAGAGGTGGATTGTTCGGCGGAGCTGGACTTCAGGGATTTACTGGTTTAGGCGGTGGATTCGGAACGGTTGGGTCAGTCCAGCAAAACGTGCGAGCGGTCGCGGCCGGAGCCGGTGGTTTCGGTGGAGGTGGCGCCGTGCCAACGGTCGGTGGAATCTTGGGTCTCATTCAGACCCAACTGCAGATTCGCAATGCAGAAGAAAACGTAGCCAGATTACAAGACAATCTGCTACGCTTTGAAGACACACTTCGCGAGCAACTGACCAAAGTACCTCCGACACAAGACACCATCCCCAGCCAACAGCTTCAAGTCGCTCAAGCGGGTCAAGCTCTAGTATCTGCCCAGGCGCAGTTATTCAGTAGTCGCAATGGCTACGAAGCATCGCTTGATCAGTTTAAGGTATCAATGGGACTTCCTCCGTACCTATGTGTCGAAGTTCGCGATTCCATATTAGATCAATTCAACTTAATTAGTCCTGACTTACGATTGCGTCGCAATGAAGTAGCAACACTCCGAGATAAACTAGGTGGCGTGAATTCCGCGATACTAGAGCGGAGTGTTAGCCGACAAGATCAAGCATCCGGAGAATCGTTTCGAACCATACAGTCCTCCGAATTTGTCAATGATTTGCTTGGCCAGATTGAACTATTCTCGCAACAAATCGCCATTGTTAGGAATGAAATCGTGGATCGCGACATTCCGGAAATTATGGTCGATTTGAGTAAGCTGGAAGAAGCGATTCCACGGCGAAAAGAACAGTTGTCTCGACTAAAAACTATTCAAGACGAGGAGAAGGATCTGATATGCACGCTTCTTCCAATCGGCGGACTGAAAGAGGATTTTTTTTCTACGGTAGCATTAGAGAAGTTACCGTCAGAGTTGCGAAAGGGCTTGAGTGGACTGCTTACCCGGATGGAAGGCTACGAACAAAGTGTTCAGAAGCTCTTGTTGGATTTACAACTTCTTCGTGAGCAACCTTTGTCGATTTCCCTAGGAGACAGGGATAGTGAAATCTTACCGGCTCCGGGAGGAGATACAGGAAAAGCTGACTTCTTGTTGGAGGATCGAAATCGCTTTGCAGATGTTCGCGACAAAGCGATTCTTCAGTCGCAGAATCTTTTGTCTGACATGGCCGATGATGTGTTAGCCCTTCAGGTTTTACAAGCTCGCGTAAGGACGGAGAGCGTCCTACTTCCCGACGTCGACATCTCGCCTCGCGATGCAGTAGAGATAGCGCGTCAGTATCGACTGGATTGGATGAATGCCCGAACGTCGATGGTCGATGCATGGCGTTCAATCGAAGTGGTGGCCGATGCCCTAGAAAGTTACTTGGACTTGGTCTTGAGCGGCGATATTCAGAATGCGAACGATAGCCCTCTTTCGTTCCGAGGCAAGACCGGTAGACTTCGTGCCGGATTACAATGGGATTCGCCGATCACTCGTTTGCAAGAACGTAACAACTATCGCCAATCACTTATCGAATACCAGCAAGCAAAACGCAACTTCTACCTTTACGAGGACTCTGTCTGGCAAACGCTTCGGTCTGAACTCCGCAATCTTCGTTTCAACCAGTTCAACTTTGAGTTGCAACGATACGCAGTGCGAGTTGCCGCTGAGCAAATCATACTCAACGAAGATCTCCGCCAAGTTCGCGAAGCCCTATCGCAAGCTTCAGGACCGACAGCCGCTCGTGACTCTGTCTCGGCGCTAAGTGACTTGCTTCAAGCCCAAAATACATTTCTGAACGTTTGGGTTTTTTACGAAGGTCAACGAAGAAATTTAGACCAAGATCTTGGCACCATCCAAGTCGATTCGGAAGGAATCTGGATAGATCCAGGAAAGATTACCGCGGAACGCTTCTTAGGCAACAGGAAGAACACAGTTGTCACCGAAGAGGTCGTTGGTGGCGAGGTGATCATTCCACGGCAAGGTGCTTCGCTTTAGGCGGAAGCATACTGTTTTAGCACGTCCGAACACATCTCGGAATTTAATGTAGTTCAAGCACTAGGACGTCGGCGGCTTTAGAATTCTGCTGTAATGCTCTGGGTGGCGATCCGCCCATCGATCGATCACGTGCTGCCCTGGAACGCGGACCAATCGCTTGTTGCGAGCGCGGTCTAAATCGATACTACCCTTAATGATAGTTTCGCCCTCGGCGGCCGCTTCAGCAATCACGTTTCCGTTGGTGTCGCAGAGCCGACTCTGTCCGATAAAACGAAATCCACGTTCGATCCCGACTCGATTAACTGAAAGAAAATAGACATTGTTCTCGAGTGCCCTCGTGTTAGGCACGTACTTGGCAAAAGTTTCCGCTCCCGGAGGCCAGTTGGTTGGGAGGATGAGTAAATCAGCTCCGTCCAACGCCATAACACGTCCTGACTCAGGGAAAACGCCGTCGTAACAAATGTGAATTCCGATGCGAAATTCATCTGCTTCGTAAACTCGGAAATCCTCTCCTCCAGAGGTCGTGAATCGATCGACGCCTAGCCCCGGCAAGTGGATCTTGCGATAGCGAGCTACTAAGCCAGTCGGTCCTATTAAGACACAAGAATTGTAAATAGCGCCGCCGTCTCCAACTTCCAACAATCCAAAGGCGACATACTGGTTCGCCGTCTGACAATACTCTTCCATAACACGAGTTGCTGGGCCCGGAATCTTTTGCGAATGAGGGATCGCTTCTTCCAAACTATTGAAGCAGTAGCCAGACAGCATACACTCGGGGAACACAACTAGATCCACACCTTCGAGTCTTTCGTCTTTCAACCACGAGAGCATACGAGTCAAGTTTGCCTGGCAGTCGGCAAAAATGACGTTGGTTTGAATACCCGCTACTGTCCGGTACTTGGTCACTCGAAGTCCTTCTGTCCAACGCGATTGGTAAACTAGCCTATCCCGCGCTCTACAAGATACCGCTCTTCGCTCTCTTCGCGAAGAATATCATCGTGTAGCGAAATAAAATCGGTGACAAGACGCTCAATGTTGGCGATTTCATCGGTCGCGTGACGAACGCGATCGATGATCCCATCGAGATGATCGATCAATCTTCCTTGCCAACACTCAATATCTCGCAGATCGCAATAGCGAGTTGGCTCGTAGTTGAGAACTCGTTCCAGGTAGCCTTCACCGGCGACTCGTGTAAAGTGCTGGTCAAGCAGCCAGCGAAAGTTTTCAAGGTCTTCAATAAGTTTTGAACGAATCGATCGACTGAGAGGCTTCTCTTGCCAACGACGAAACTCCGACTCAAGATCGCATAGTCCCCGCTCGATCCGTGACTGGCTATGACTTAAACACATTTTTACACTCGCAAAATCTACATTTAATTCTGACATCGTGATTGCTCCGTGAAAAGGCTTAGCGGCTATGCCGACGAAAGGTCGCATCAACGAAACCATTTAACCAATGCGTTCAAGAAGTATTCTCACCGATGCACTCGATTGTCGCACTTGCCCCCTAAAATCGTCAAGGGTTTAAAACTAAGGAAGCGGTTTAAATTCTCGCAAAATTTGATATACGGGAAGAATACACCGCGTCCCGGCTCTGTGAAGGAATCGCCTATTATAGCAACTGCATATACCCAATAAGACGGGCTCTTGGCGTTTTGCCAGCGTTCTGTCTCCTCCATGGCTGACCGGAAACCATGGCTAGCACTTTCAGCTTATAGAACGTTAAGAATCGCTCGATTCTGAGCGATCGCTCAGAATCGGACTCCAGCTTGCTTACCGCATAGAACAGGGAACTCGCTATTAGCCAGTTGTTCGGTATGCTAAATGTTCGACATACTAGCGACAACTATTAATGGTACTAGGCGGTATTCACTCCTGACCGCTTAACCCTAATTTACTAAGCTCAGTTAGATCCTTCACGTTGCATCGACAGCGTTCTGTCGAGTGTACGACCTCGGAAAAAGAATGCGGGTCCGTAGAGTCCCTGGTCAAGCGGTAAACGGATGCGAACGCTTACCTCACGAGTCGTTGTGGTCAATACGGATGGCGTTACCTCGACGGTTGTCGAACCTAAGCCAACTGTTCGAAGCACGGATCTAGCTCGGTTCTGAACATCACTAACGGTTGCACCTGGAATGATTCCCGCTCGAGCCCCTTCATAGAGTGCATGCTCGATTGAATGCCGAATCATTGAAACACGGCAAAATTCGAGGGCAGCAAAGAAAAAAAAGAACACTAAACCGACTGTCAGCGCAAACTCGACCAGGACCGCGCCTTTGCGGTTTTCCATGTTCATGCGTCGAGATGTGAGAGTCATGTTGTTGTTATTGGAAGATTAGAACGATAACTTTCGCAGCGGCAAACGGAAATCCTATTCGGTAAGAATACTGCTGAGCGTCAGAGCGATCTCGCGGAAGACTGCTTCTAATTGAGTTCCGTTGTCGGCGTGAAAACTCCTTCCCTTACCGATTGCTGCGACATCTCTCATCGCACGTCGGTCGGCGTCTCTTCCGAACGTAATCGTGTGAATGACTACCCCGAGAGCCGCTTGGTCCTCGGCAGCTCGAATTGCGCGTCGGCCACGATTCTCCATGCCATCGGTCAATACAATCATGGTACGCTCTACAAACGCCCTCGAGCGACCCCGTTGCATAATATTTCCACCGGCATCAATACCTCCAGAGATGTTGGTGAAGCCGTCAGCACTCATTCTTTGCATTGCAGCGTCGATAAGCGACAAGTTATCGGTCAGTGGAACATCCTCGGTCGCATCGGACGAATAAGATGCCAGTCCAACTCGTTCAATGACTGGGCTGCTATTCAGGACGGAGTTGAACACGGATATGGCAAGTTTAAGGTCCCTAAATTTGTTGAAGTCCAACATTGATCCGGACCGGTCGACTACTAATACTACATCGCGTTCGATGTAAGTCGCCGTTGCGGTCTCTTCCGGTTGAAAGGTCGATGTATTGAAAACTCGACCAAAGAAAAGACTAACAGAACCACCGGTAGAGGAATTAGTTCGCGTCCCTCGTACGCGCACGCTGTTAATAGGTGAGCCAGCGATGGAGAAACGAAATTTTCCGTCATTGCCAACGTCCGATCGCCCCATTTCAAAATCGGAGGCTCTAAGTTCAAGCCCTCGATTGGCTACCATGTTCAGTCTTGCGATCTCTTGCCCTCGCTGCAGGGCGCTGGAGGGGTTTTGCGTTCTCGCCAAATTTTCCGCAGCAGCCTTCGCGGCGGCGTCCGTTGCAGATCGAAGCTCGGATTTGACCAAGTGCATATATGCCACATCGACCGATAACGCGACGGTCGCCACGAAAGCGAAGAGCATCACGCAAATCAGAACCAACATTGCACCCTTGCGAGGCGGGCCAGCAACATCGTGATTCCTGTCAAGAATTTTTCTGGTTTTACTCGTTTGCATTGCTACTCCTTTACCATGACTGTACGGACAGTGGTGATTTGATTCGGTATGACTCGCCCAGATAAGGGGGAGTTTCCGCTCAATGGTGCAGCAACTTCGACAGTAAATTGTTGGCCTCGCGATACGTTTTCTATGCTGGCGGGGGTAAACCGGATGGTTGAGTTTCGAATATTGCGAGCGTTTAAAACCGCTTGACCACGAGCGGTCGCACTGGCAGTGGTTGAACTGATTCGAGATGCTTCACGTGCTCCTTCGTAAGCCGCTGTAGTGAGCGCTTGTCGCACAAATATGGCACTGGTTGCTTCGATACTACCCAAAATAAGCACCATGAGTACGGGCAAGCAAACAGCTAACTCTACCAGCGCTGCGCCTTGTCGGTGATTTAGTTTGTAACGATGATTGAGACGCATATCAGATACAGTGATCAGGTCAGTTAATTCTTAGAAGGGGGATGTCATTTCTTTGATCAGGATCTTCAGAGCGTTTGCTCGCCTAGGTCCTCAAGAACGAGCTTTATCGATAGCGGATTCAGCACGAGCTAATGCGACAACTTTATTAAAATCGTTTGCTAAGGATTTCCAGAAGTCATTCTCGCGGAACTCGATCGGCGCTTCTTGATTTCCCTTTGCTAAACTAGTAAGCACTTTCTTTAGACGAAAAACGGGACCCGTGAAGCGATTGGCCAGTCGAACGGAATCAAGGATAAAGACTGGAAATAACGCAATGGAGACAATTAGAATGGGCAAGAAGCTTGTGAGAAACTGTGATTGGATCTCGTCCCAAGAAGCCGTGGGGAGTGCGAACAAACGCATCCAGGCGACTACACCAATCGCATTTGCCAAAAGGAAAAAAATCCAGTGCATACAAAGTCGCACGGCTAAAAACGACTGAACTTCGAGATCACTAATGCTACTTTGACGACGTTTTAACACGATTGGGCACCTTTCTATTCTATGAGCGTTGATGAACCATACGTTACAAATCGCACGATTCAGAAAAATAATTTAGAAATCCGCCACGAAATCCACAATTACCTTGTAACGATTGTTCCGTTCGTTTTAATTGCCCGTGAGATTGGTTGTTTCGATCGAATACTATAGTACAATTCGTCAGAAGATTGCCCTGCAAATGATTTCCACCGTGCAGTCTATTCCTGCCGTACATGTTCTAAATAAATCGAAGTATCGATTCGCCTTAATCCTTCCCTCGACTCATGCGAGCCACCTTACCTTTTCTAGTCAATCAAACGCGCCCCTGGACGTATGCCGGCTGGTTGAATGGTTGGCTGATCGTAGTGTGTCTACTAGCAGGCGTGCTTTCGTTCGACTTCGGCTTAGCTCTTGCATCCGATTCAACCGAGCCAGCGAATAAGAGTACGCCTCCAGTCGAAGCTGCCAAGAGCCCTGACGAGTTAGCCCGTGAGGCCGAGCTAGCAAAGATTACCGCGCGATTTAACGATGCGATTCGCCCTTCGTTGGAAAAGTACTGCTATGAGTGCCATAGTGCCGGAGATCCCCAAGGTGGACTAAATCTGGCAGCCATCATGGACTATTCACAAGTCAAAGCAAGCGAGCAAACTTGGACATCGATCCTCGAACGAGTGCAGTCCAACGAAATGCCACCCCAAGGCGCACCCGAGATGGCCTTCGATGCTCGACAACAGCTCATCCAGTGGTCTCGAGAGCATCAAATGAAGGACGCAGATTGTACGAAGCTTGCGAGCGATAGAACGGTAAACTTCTACCTTGGAAGTGTCATGAGCCGGCGGCTGAACCGGGCGGAATACAACAACACTTTAAGTGACCTTTTCGGCTTGCAGATTCATGTTGGAGATCGTTTGCCTGCCGATGCGGCTGGTGGTGGTGGATTCGATACGACCGGAGACACGTTGTTTACGTCGTCGCTGAGCATAGAGAAATTCATTGAAGCAGCGGAAGAACTCACTAGCAAGCTTTTACCCGATGCTCTTGCCCAGCAAGGTGATCTCAAACAACAAGGTGATCTGTATCTCAGTGCACGGGAGCGACTATTAGGTCTTGCTGAGATGGAAGGTACAGCAGGCGGTGGCACCGATGTCGCTCGGGCACGTCAAATCCTTCAAACGTTTTTACGCCGAGCCTTTCGTCGTGCTGTTACGAACGAGGATGTCGATCGCTTTATGGCTATATTCAACCACGCTTACCATCGCGGCGACGGATTTGATGCTTCGTTGCGACTGACGATCACCGGTGTTTTAATCTCGCCTCATTTCTTATTCCTAGTGGAGCCCGAGTCGGAGCAAGGGGATATTCAACCACTGGGGCCCTATTCGCTAGCTAGTCGTCTCTCTTATTTCTTATGGGCATCAATGCCTGACGAGGCTCTGCTATCGGCGGCAGAGTCTGGAAGACTGATGGAGCAGGACGGATACCTGGAACAAGTGCACCGAATGATTCGAGATCCTAAGAGTGAATCGCTTGGAAGTCGGTTCGCGGCTCAATGGCTAGAGATTGATAAACTTGGCGGCGATGTTCGCCCAGATACTTCGCGATTCCCTGAGTTTAACGACGAGCTTGCGAAGTCGATGAAGCAAGAGGTGATTCGCTACTTTAACTATCTCATTCAACAAGACAAATCGTTAATAGATCTGATCGACAGCGACTATAGTTTTTGCGACACCCGATTAGCCGCCATTTACGACGTCAACGATCAAGCAGCCCAGGCCGCTGACCAGCCAACGCAAGATGAATTCAGGCTCGTTCGGTTCCAAGATCGCTCACGAGGCGGACTCATCGGGATGGCTGCAATCCACAGCTTGACTTCCTTCCCATTGCGCACGAGTCCCGTTTTGCGAGGACGTTACGTGCTAGAGATATTACTCGGCGAACGGGTTCCGCCGCCGCCACCCAATGTGCCTCCACTGGCAGCCGACGAGCATCAGGTGGACGCCGCAAACATGCGAGAGCAACTGGAACGTCATCGCAAAGAAGCGACTTGCTCGAGCTGCCATCAACGGATGGATCCGCTAGGCTTTAGTATGGAGTCATTTGATAACCTGGGACGCCTTCGAACGACTAGCAACGGCAAGCCGATTGACGTGTCAGCTCAGTTGCCAGACGGCTTTGCTTTCGAAGGCCCCATTGGACTCAAGCAGGTCCTTTTGAATCGCAAGCACCAAGTCATGACTCACCTGACGAAGCAGCTAGTCGGCTACGCTTTGGGACGCGAGTTGAATCTTTTTGATGATTGCGTCATTCGAGATTCGATGAAGGCACTCGAAGCAAACGACTACAAGCCTTCGGTCCTGCTGGAAACGATCGCGACTAGTCTCCCTTTCAAATATCGCTACTATGCGAAGTAGCCAAGATGCGAAGATTCACGCTATACATACACTGAATAGTTCCATTGCGCGAGGCCGCGAATAGGCTGGAGTAATATTTTATGAATCAACGATCTTGGAATCTTTCACGACGCACCTTGCTGCGTGGTGCTGGCGCATCTTTGAGTATTCCACTGCTAGATGCAATGGGTACCTTGGTTAGTCGCCCTTCGGCTCATGCGATCGCCTCGACGGTTGCTGCTGATCAAGTTCAGCCGCCAGTGAGAATGGCTTGTTTTTATTTCCCCAACGGTGTGCTCGAACGGAATTGGTTTCCTACCAAGGAAGGTCGAGACTTCGAGATACCCATGTCGCTTGAGCCACTGGAAAAGCATCGCAACAAGCTGACTGTCTTTTCAGGGCTCGATAAAAAACATAGCCACAATTCTGGCGATGGGCACTATTCCAAAACAGCAAACTATCTCACTGGACTAACCGTACGGAAGACAACTGGCAAAGATATTAGTGTCGGCGGTATGTCGATCGATCAAGTTGCTGCCCAGCGGATCGGAAAATTGACGCCACTCCCGTCCTTGGAACTTGGGATTGACCCTGTCATTTCTGGTATCGATACGATCGTTGGTTACACTCGTCTATATGGTTCGTATATCTCTTGGCGATCGCCATCCCAGCCGCTTGCCCGGGAAATCAATCCTCGCTTTGCCTATGAGAGATTGTTTGGTGTCCTGAGGGCCAGTCGAGAATCGGGGGCTGGTGCCGGTGCGATTGAATCGACGACGTCGGCTGAGGTTCTCCAAAGTCAACAGAAAGTCCTCGACCGGAGACTGCTGCTGGACACGGTTCTCGAAGATGCGAATTCGCTACGTGGCAAGCTGGGGCGTGACGACCAATTCAAACTGGACGAGTACCTTGATGCGGTTCGCGATGTTGAGAAACGTGTATCGTTCTTTTCGCAACCAGACACACGAGACTGGCATCCCGAATCGAACCCCGAGCTTGAGCATTTGGCGGCTCCCAGCGGCGCTCCAGGTGATCATCAGCAACACGTCCGTTTGATGTTGGACCTGATTGCTCTCGCCTTCTGGACCGATTCGACTCGAATCAGCACCTTCATGTATGCAAACGACGTATCCGGGAAAAACTTTGGTGAAATCATTCCAGGTACCGCAGGAGGACATCACGAGTTCAGTCATCATCAAAACAAACCTGAAAAGTACGAACCCTATTCGAAGATCACACGTTGGCACAACGAGCAACTGGCTTATTTAATGGACAAGCTGGACTCGATTTCTGAAGGCGAGGGAACGCTTCTCGACAACTGCATGATCTTGTCAGGGTCTGCAATGTCGGACGGAGATCAGCATAAACCGAGCAATATCCCGGTCGTTTTGGGAGGGCTGGGAGGAGGGACTATCGAAGGCGGTCGACATATCGTCAGTCCTGAGGGAACGCCGTTGTGCAATCTCTATGTCTCCATGCTAGAGAAGATGGGAACACCTGTGGAATCATTCGGTGATAGCAGTCAAGCTCTCCATCTTGGCCCTCCTGTCCCAGCATCCTAGTAAGCTCGTCTCATAATCGTTCGATTTGCGAAGTTCGTTTTGTCCAGACAAAGAGAGTATGACTTCGAGAGGAGTAGTTTTCGTTCTGACGCTCGCCTAATGTCGATATTGCAAGCCAAGTAAAGCGTTTATGACCTACAATCAAGGCTACAGTTATCGCCATGTCCTTGGCCCACTTGCGGTTGGCCGTTCCACACTCTCCTATCTAACCAGAACATTCACTCATTCGACTGAATCTGAGTGGCAAGGACGCTTGGAGGCGGGCGAGGTTTTCCTAGATGGACAAGTCGCTCAAGGTCAGGAAGCGTTATTGGCAGGTAAACTGTTGATTTGGAATCGCCCTGCATGGATCGAAGCGGATACTCCTCAGGAATACCAGATTGTCTATCGAGACGATCATCTGCTGGCCGTCGATAAGCCAAGCGGATTGCCTACCATTCCTGGGGCTGGATTTTACTCCAACACACTGTTGAACTTAGTACTCAAAAAGTTTCCTGAGGCGAGACCTCTGCATCGATTGGGGCGAGCGACCTCTGGACTCGTGTTGTTCGCGCTGGACACACAGACGGCAGCGACAATGACAGCGAGTTGGACAAAAGTGCGAAAGCAATACCAAGCACTCGGCAGTTTCGTTGCTTCGGAAGACAGTTACGATATCCAAACGCGTATCGGCCTGTGCGATCATCCACGAATAGGAAAAGTCCATGCAGCTAGTGAATCGGGCAAGCCTGCACGAAGCGTAGCTCGAACACTTGAACGACGCCGGGATAGCACTGTTTTTGAAGTCGACTTACATACTGGCCGACCCCACCAGATTCGAATTCATCTTGCGTGTATCGGGCACCCATTGGTTGGCGACCCTCTCTATGCTGCAGGCGGAAAACCGATCCTCAACCATCCTGGTTTGCCGGGCGATGCTGGATATTGGTTACATGCCAAACGGCTAACGTTCCAGCACCCATCATCGGGCCATCCAATCGACTTAGTCACAGCGCTCCCTGAAATTCTCTGTACGACTTGAAGGTACTCGGGGAGTCTGCACTTTGATCGTGTTTTCGGAAAATATGCTATGTCATGAGGGGGGATTCTGCTAATGAGAGAGGGACGCTTGGTTGGGGTACGGTTCTCAGGGATCGCAATCAAGCCGAATTTTGATGCTTTTTTGCTTAAGTCTGGTTTCTTTACGGGGTTCCGTTCGATATACTTTGCGTATCAACGCAGCCTTGAATAGCCGTTGTCCCGCCATAATAGAACCTTTCGTAGCCTTTGATCGGTTCTAACCCGCCTCCTAAAGTAAGGTCGAATATGCTCTCGATACTGGGCAACGTAGATCAATCCGCGCATTATTGTGACGCCCTTTCTCGCCGTTCGTTTTTGACGATGGGGGGATTTGCCTTTGGGGCGAGCACGCTGGCGTTACCGCAGCTTCTCCGGGCCGAAGCGGCTGCAGGAATTGGAAGCTCACAAAAGGGACTGATCCAGATATTCCTTGGGGGTGGGCCCCCGCATCAAGACATGTGGGACATTAAGTCCGATGCCCCGTCGGAGATTCGCGGTGAGTTTCGAGCGATCCCGACCAATGTTCCTGGCATAGAAATCTGCGAAGTCTTTCCGAAGTTAGCGCAGATAATGGATAAGGGTGCGATAATCCGATCCATTGTTGGGTGCAAGGATCGTCACGAATCATCACAGTGCCTTAGTGGCTGGATCCCGGACGATCTTCGAAGCGTCGGTGGTAGACCATCGATTGGAGCTGCGGTTTCTAGATTACGCGGTCCTGTCAATCCTGCTGTACCCCCGTTCGTTGGTTTAGCGGAAAAATCGAGCCATACTCCGTGGTCTGATTGTGGTGCTCCCGGCTTCTTGGGGGCCTCGTATGCTGCGTTTCGTCCGGATGGGCCGGGGATGGAGAACATGAAGCTGAACGGATTACCTTTGGAACGGCTTCAGAATAGGAAGCAGCTATTGTCGTCGCTGGACACAATGCGACGCGATATCGATATCTCCGGGGTCATGGATGGCATGGATACTTTTACTCAGCGAGCGTTGGATGTTTTATCGAACAATCGTCTGGTTGATGCACTTGACTTATCCAAGGAAGATCCAGCAATTGTCGCCCGATATGGTGACGGTAAACCTTATCAATATCAGTATGATGGCTGTGCGACTCGCAACGACCATCTTTTGGTAGCACGACGATTGATCGAGGCGGGAGTAAGAGTGGTTAGCCTCAGTTTCGGCCGTTGGGATTCACACGGACAAAACTTCGATCTGGTGCGAGACCACGGCGGAAAGCTCGATCAGGCGTTGAGCGCATTGATCACGGATTTAGACGAACGAGGCATGTTGAGTGATGTATCGGTCGTTGTTTGGGGCGAATTCGGGAGAACTCCCAAGATCAACAACAACGCCGGTCGTGATCATTGGTCGCAGGTTAGTTGTGCTTGGTTAGCGGGCGGCGGGATCCGGACGGGACAAGTCATTGGCTCAACCAATCGACTTGGAGAACATGCGAAGGATCGACCGGTTCAGGTTCAAGAAGTCATTGCGACACTCTATCATAACCTTGGAATTGCTACCTCTAGTACGACGCTCACCGACCCAACAGGCCGCCCGCAGTACCTTGTCGAGCACGACCCGATCCGAGAACTGGTTTAGGGAGGGACGTTTCACATGCCACACACATTGCACATTGCAGCTAACGCACTCATGTCATTCGCACACCGAACCGGTTGTTGGCTGATGATCTCTTACAGCTTCCTTCTGCTAATCGAGCATCGCGCCGTCGCTGGTGGATTGCCGCCTGCGAAAATTACTTTCGAAGTCGAGGGTGATTCCGGTTCGATCGCGATCGCTGGCAGCGACGCTCGGGTGCAGTTGCTTGTAGTGGGAGAGGCCAGCGACGGATCGACATCGGATGTCACTAGACAAATACGTTGGTCGACGGAGCCATCGGATGTGGTAGCCATCGACGAGCGAGGCTACGTGCAACCGCTACGAGCCGGAAAATCTCAGGTTACGGCGGTCTATTCTGATTCGCTGACTGCGATGCATTCGATCGAGGTGGTAAGTTTTGATACGAACCCGCAAGTCAACTTTCCTAATCAGGTCGTTCCGGTTTTTACTAAGCTGGGATGCAATGGTGGGGGGTGTCATGGTCGCGCTGCTGGACAAAACGGCTTTCGACTTTCGTTGTTGGGATTTGAGCCTCGCGAAGATTATGACCATTTGGTAAAGGAATCCCGCGGAAGACGATTAGCACCGGCGTCGCCCGATCAAAGTCTGCTCCTGACGAAGGCGATCAATGCAATTGCTCATGGTGGGGGGCCTCGTTTGGATACCAATTCGCAAGAGTATCGAATCATTCGGCGTTGGATTTCGCAAGGTATGCCGTATGGGAATGAAGATGATGCCAAGGTCGTATCCCTGGAAATCTCGCCTAAAGATCGACCCCTTCAACCTCAATCGGGACAACAATTAGCGGTCCATGCGATGTACTCTAACGGTCGTGTTGAAGACATCACAAGACTGGTTCAATACGACAGCAATGACGCAGATATGGCAGATGTCGACGTGCATGGATTGGTGACCACCAAAAGCTTGGCTGGGACGGTAGCGATCATGGCTAGATATCAAGGCCAAGTCGCTACGTTTGTGGCGAGTATTCCGTTGAATGACGGCAACACCGACGGGCCGACATGGGAGTATCCCACTCCGACCAACCCGATCGATACGGCAGTGATTGAACAGTTGAAGCTGTTAGGAATCCCGATGTCCGAGCTGTGCGAAGATTCGACCTTCATCCGTCGTGTGATGCTGGATATCTGCGGGCGGTTGCCAAGGAGCGAGGAACTGAATCTTTTTTTAAGTAGTTCGGACCCGAATCGACGCGCTCAACTGATAGATCAATTGTTGGATAGCGGCGAGCACGCCGATTTTTTTGCTAATAAGTGGATGATGATTCTTCGAAATCGTCCAGACAGCAGCTCGATGCAAAGCGGCTCGTTTGGATTTCATCGATGGATACGGGAACAAATTTTACGGAACGTCCCTTACGATCGTTTTGTCCGAGAGATCGTGGCCGCTTCGGGATCATTGGAGAGCAACCCTGCAACCGCCTGGTATCGAAGTGTGGCCGAGACCAACAGCCGCGTGGAAGATACCGCACAGTTATTCTTGGGGCAAAGGATTCAATGTGCGCGGTGCCATCATCACCCGCTGGAAAAGTGGAGTCAACGCGACTACTTCCAGCTCTCTGCATACTTTTCCACAGTGCGTAGCAAGCCGACATCGATTCCCGATGAGCAGATCGTATACACGGCCATGGCTGCTCCCCGTGCAAATCATCCGAAGACAGGCGAATCGCTGGCACCAGCGGCATTGGATGGACCACCAACAGAGATCGCCGACACCGACGACCCGCGTCAATCGCTGGTCGACTGGATGATAATGCCTAGCAATCCATTCTTTGCAAAATCTTTGGCCAATCGATACTGGAAGCATTTCCTAGGTCGAGGTCTGGTTGAACCCGAGGACGATCTCCGCGTAACCAATCCACCCTCAAATCCGCAGTTGCTTAACGCCTTGGCTAACGGCTTCGTGGAATCAGGCTTCGACTTACGTCTGTTAATTCGTTCGATCTGCAATTCCCGTACCTACCAGACCAGTGACCAACCTAGCTCGGTGGCAAGCGGGGCAAATCTTGCCGACCGAAAGTGCTATTCTCGCTTCTATCCCAAACGTTTGGCCGCGGAGGTCTTAGTCGATGCAATGGATGACGCGGTGCAATCGCGAACGCCATTTGATTCTCTACCCGATACGACACGAGCTGTCCAACTTCCGAACGCTGCGTTTTCCAACTACTTTTTGACAGCCTTTGGGCGGCCTTCTGGATCGACCGCTTGCGAATGCGAGCGAGCAACCGAATCGACTTTGGCTCAGTCTCTTCATCTCGTGAATTCTAAGGAAATGCAGGCCAAAGTTGCAGCTCCACAAGGTCGCGTTGCCAAGATTTCGGCCGACCCTTCCCGAGCGGACCAAGAGAAACTTGAAGAGCTCTACTTGGCTGCTTTGTCGCGACTGCCGACATCCTTCGAGATGGCGGCATCCAACGCATATTTGCAGTCGATTCCGAATCGCTCAGAAGCCTTTGAGGATATCTTGTGGGCTCTACTGAATAGCAAAGAGTTTCAATTCAATCATTAAGCTGTTATCGGACGCGATGAAGTATTTTGCATCAGTTATTGAAGCTTCGCTCGGCGTTGTCTACTTCGTTCGATACAGGACACTTACGTGTAACGTTTTACTTTACTCGTTGAGCGCTCTTCTTTTCACGATCGAACTCGAGATCGCGTCAGCACAGATTCCTGTACCTGAATTACATGCTATCGCTCCATCGGGGTTGGCTGTGGGCGCAACCGGGCGAGTGGATGTCTTGGCGGGTAAATGGATCACTAGTAAGGGAGGCGTTGCGACTCGAGCCGACGGCATTGATTTCGACTTGGTCGATTCTCTAGTCTTCTCGAATCCAGGCATTCAAGCCACACGCTTTACGAAGGAAGCGACGAAGGATGGCCAGCAACCATCAGCAGATTCGTTCGGAGCCAGCTTTCAAGTTAGTGTCGCAGCCCACGTCGAGGAAGGGATCTACGAAGTTCGACTGAAAGGGAAACTCGGTATGTCGAACTCGAGGTTGTTTCACGTTACAAAGTTACCGTGGACCGTTTTATCGAAATCGATGCCCGCAGATCCAACTGGCACCAGCAGCGATTTAGCGCCGTTGGTTTTGGATCATTACTTTCAAGGCCAATGCGAAGCTCGCCAATGGAAGCGCTATGCCATCAGCCTAAGTACAAAACAATCGGTAAAGATCTACTCGATGACCAAAAGTATCGACTCGCGCGCCCGTTTGATCTTTCAAGTCTTCGACCCGGATCAGCGTGAGATCTACCGTCTAGACGGCAACGAAGATGCCGATACCGTGTTGGACTTGGAGGTGGATCATCCGGGTCAATACGAGGTTCGCGTGGCCGATCATCTCTATCGTGGCGGGCTGGAATTTCCTTTTGTTTTGAATGTGGCCAATCAAATCCATCATCCAACATCACTCGAACCGAAGGACGAATTAGCCAACGAGATGATTGCGTTGTGGCGACAAGGCGCTGGGGCGATTGACAGCGTTCGATCTTATCTGCCTCCACCGGGAGATGCATCCATATCGACCAATGAGAAGCTTACCGTCCATACTCTCGGTTCCAAATCCGTGACTCTCAGGCCACCTGCTAGCGGCGTTACGGAGATTACCATCGATGCCCGGCAGCACGAATCATCCAACGTCGTCCGAGGGGTTGGAACTAAGGCGGCGATTCATCCAACTCCTATTACAAGCCCTTCGCTCGTTCAATCGGCATTCACCAGAATAGGCAACCGTCATTGGTATGAACTCGAACTTAGTGGAGGGGTACCTTGGGTAATCGAGATTGCTTCGGAGAGATTGGGACAGGATAGTGATCTTGAGTTATCGATAGGAAGGATCGTCGATCGTGGTAGTTCGAACGAGCGATTTCAAGTGATGGCGACGCTCGACGACACGACGTTTCCGGGGGATATGCAGACATGGCTGGACACGCGAGATCCCGTCCTGTCGTTTAGCCCTCCGGAATCGGGAAAATATCTCCTGCTTGTTCGCAATCATGAGGGAATCGCCCAGGGACGCGATCGATTGTACTATGCCATGGAGATACGACATTCGACGCCAGACTGGACTTTGCTTTCGATGCCGATGTACCCAGTTCGTTCGTTGGATCAGTTACAAATGTTTGGATTGAACGTATCGCTAGGAGGAGCTACCGCGATATCTTTGCAAGCCATTCGACACGACGGTATGAAGAATCCCATCGAGATCATCTCAAGTGTAAGCAGTTCGATCGGTATTCATACCAGACCGGTGAGAATCGCCGGGAACCAGAACTCTTCGACGATGGTCCTCACCACTCCGCCTGAAGCGGTCTCTGCGTCCGCAGTCCACGTTTTCGAAGGTTATGCAATCTCGGACGGAAATCAGCCAACCGAGAGCCATACGAAGAGGCAAGCCATTCCGCTGGAATTGGAGTGGGGGGCAACGCCCACGCGATCGGTAACCAACGTTCGAAGGAGCCTCGGACGAGTCGTTTCGTTGGTCGATCAACAGCGAGTACCGATCCAAGTCTCTCTGGGGCCGGGAGCACCGATCCAAGCTAAGCTTGGAGAAAAAATCAAGGTTCCTATCCAGGTCGTTCGCGGGGAGGGTGGTAGTCAGAACGTGATCGCAAGAGTTCGCGGATTACCACCCAAATGTACGGTCAACGAAGTTACCCTTGCCGGTGACCAAACCAGCGGGGAGTTTGAGTTTCAGATCGCTGGCGATGCAGTCCCAGGTGAATATTCCATTTGGGCGCAGTGTGAATCAACATTAAAGATGAGCCCCTTCCTTGGGCAGCCGGTAATCGATCTGCCTGCCCAAGTCCCCAGTCAAACCGCCAATCTTTTGGTCCTGCCCTGAAAGACAGTATCACCGTACTCCATCGCCGAGCGATGATTGGCCGCGTTATGCTATTCGAACGTGCGAGGGACATATCTGGCATGAGGACACGGAACACGGACCACGGACCACGGGGATACCGGTTGGGAACAGGCTCGGCAAATTGATAACTGTATAGAAGCGGCTCGAGCAAATAATCCTACGCTAGTAAATCAGCCGATTCTCAGCGGCCACCAAAGTGCGTGGTTGTGCCACTTAGGCAATATTGCTCACCGAATTGATCGTCCAATCATGATTTCTGTCCCCAGTCAGGCTAAAGCAATCGAGATTTGCTGTCGTTGGAATGCGTTTTGGACTTGCAGCGGCAGCAGCGATCGCGATACTACCTGCCTTCCAATTTTGCACCCCCATTCGGTTCGACAGCGGTTTTCGCGATGATTCAGACACTTGAAGTAGTAAAAAGAGAAGCCCAAGGTTCCTGGAACGTCGGAAAATTGCGTGCGACTGGCTACGTACCGGCAATTTTGTACGGGCACGGTGAAGAAAACGTTTGTCTATCGATTCGTAGAGAAGCCGTTGCGATGCTTATTAAGCACGGTAGCAAGTTGGTCTCTTTAACGGGGTCTATTAAGGACACGGCGTTGATTCGCGAAGTCCAGTGGGATACGTTTGGTAGCTACGTAATTCACCTGGATTTGGCTCGTGTTTCCCAGACAGAAACGGTGGACGTGACACTTCCAATTCATTTACATGGTGAAATTGCGTCGGCAGGCGGCGGACAACTCCGTTTTGTGACGCACGAAATTACAATTAGTTGCCCAGCATCTTCTATCCCAGATCATTTGACAGTTGAAATCGGCGGACTTCAGCTTGGGGCTTCGATTCACGTGAGTGAAGTGAAGCTACCCTCAGGTGCAGCGGCCGTAACCCAAGGTTCTGTGGTGGTGGTTCAAGTTGTGGCTCCTGCGGGCGCGGCGGATGACGCTGCTGGTGCAACGGCCGAACCTGAGTTGATTCGTAAGGAAAAGGCTGACGCGGCTGCCAAGGCTTAGCCAAATGGTCACCTCGGTAAGGTTGTGCTGTGGAGCAGTCAATATCGTTGATTGTTGGGCTGGGAAATCCCGGTTCCAAGTATGAAAAAACGAGGCATAATGTTGGTTTTGATTGCTTGAGTGAACTGCATAAGAGAATGGGTTCGACCGCGTTGTCGACCAAGTTTGAAGGGCAGTTTACAAAGGGTTCGCTGAGAGGTTTTCCGGTCATTTTGCTTTGGCCGCTTACCTACATGAATGCGAGCGGACGGTGTGTTGGTCAATTAACGAGTTTTTTCAAAATTCCTAATGACCGAACGATGGTTTTATGCGATGATTTGAGTCTACCGCTGGGGAAATTGCGAATAAGACCGCAAGGTTCCAGTGGTGGTCAAAAAGGTTTGGCGGACATCCTAAAATCGTTGGGTACGCAGGATTTGGCTCGGCTTCGCGTCGGGATTGATCCTGCTCCTCCCGGTTGGGATGTAGCCGATTACGTTTTAGGTAGATTTTCCGCAGAGGATCGCAGGGTGATTGACAGTGCGATCGTTGTTGCGTGCGATGCGGTGGAACATTGGGTTGCCAATGGTATCGCAGCGTGTATGAATAAGTACAATTCAGGTCAATCGAATCATTGAGAAAGTTTTCAGGAGAATTTGCTTTGGCAACGGTCACATACGAGTGTTTGTTTTTGTTCGATTCTAATCGCTATGCGCGGGACGCTAGTGCTTGCTCAGATTCTATCCAGGATGCGATCACTTCCTTTGGTGGCGAGATCTTGGTTAGTCGACTGTGGGCTGAGCAAAAGCTTGCTTATCCAATCGATGGCCACCAAAAAGGCACATATTGGTTGATTTACTTTACATTCGATTCGCTTCGGTTGACCGAGTTGAATCGTTCCTGCCAGCTAAACGAGAACCTCATTCGATGGTTGTTTACTCGCATTGATCCTCGATTGGTTGAGCCGCTAGTCGAGCACGCCAAGGGCAAGGTCGCTCTTCCAAGACCGGAAATCGTCATAGAAGATGAAGATGATGATGCGGTGGCGGTTGGTGCGGGACCTGGCGACTTGAATTCTGATGAGTTCGATCGAGATTAAATAGGGCTGTTGCCTTGGTTGGTTGTCACCGGTACACTTAGGGACAGTTGTTCACTGTTTATAGAGTTCTGCAGGAGTATCCAATGGCAAGCTACAATCGTGTTATTTTGATGGGTAATCTCTGTCGTGATGTGGAAGTCAAGTACATCGCTTCAGGGCTGGCGGTAACGGAAATTTCGCTAGCGGTCAATGACAAACGGAAGACAGCATCTGGCGAATGGGTTGAAGAAGTAACCTACGTCGACTGTACTTTGTTTGGTCGTACGGCTGAAATTGCTGGTGAATATCTCTCCAAAGGATCGCCGGTCTTCTTAGAAGGTCGGTTGAAACTCGATACATGGGAGAAAGACGGCCAGAAGCGAAGTAAAATGCGGGTTGTTTGCGACAAGATGCAGTTGATTGGTGGACGCAACGGTTCCGATGGTACTTCAAAACCACGATCGCAATCAGCTTCTACCAAAGACGATAGTCGTTATCCAGAATCTGCGGGCCAGATGGATGCAGCTCACGAGCATCATGAGGTGTTTGAAGAGGAAAGTCCCCTTCCTTTTTGATGCCAAATCGGTATTGTATTTTTTATTAGTCGTTTTGATTTGAAGTTTTAGGTAAGAAGTTATGTTTGCCACGAAAAACAAGCCATCTATTCGTCACTTCAGCCGTTTGCCGAAAGGTCCGAACGGTGGAGTCCAGCTAATGCTCGTTCAGAATGTCGAGTTTCTCGGAAAAGCTGGCGACGTAGTTGAAGTGAAGCCCGGTTTCGCGAACAATTTTCTTCTACCTGAAGGTCTAGCAATTATCGCCACCGATCACCATAAGAGGATGATCGAAAAGCATAAGGCGAAACTAGTTGAAATCGAGAAGGTTCGCCTTTCTGATCTTCGTGGCCTAGCGGAAAGGATTGGTAAGCAATCCATTAGTATCGAGGCGAATGCTAATAAAGAAGGTCACCTATACGGCAGTGTTGGGGCCGTTGAGATTGCTGCAAATCTTAAAGAATCTGGGTTTACAGTGACGGATGATCAAGTACGATTGGCTGGACCACTTCGCGAACTTGGGCTCTACACAGTGAAAGTACAGCTCCATGCTGACATCATTACCGACCTCAAGGTCTGGGTTATTCCGACTGCGGTTGCTGAAGGTGCTCACTAGTAGACAATGAACGAAACCTGTTCAAGTTTGGTTTTGACCAGATACGAACGATGGGGCTGTGGCGGAACTGGCAGACGCGCTAGACTTAGGATCTAGTTCCGAGAGGAGTGCAGGTTCGATTCCTGTCAGCCCTATTTTTATCTTCGACCCTGACGAGTCCTTTGGGAGACTCGCCGATTGGGGTCCTCGGTTGTTTTAGGAATTGTCACGAAATAAGTCCCTTGTTTTGTGCTGTTATCAACACGCAGTGCAAGATAGTGAATCTTGACGATTAAGCCGAGTCACCAGCTTGCGCTGCGTGTTGGTATTGGGAACTTGTTTCAGGACAGTTCGTTAGTCAAGGCTCACAAGGAGAACTTGGTTCCCCTATTTGACTTCTGGTAGCTTGACCGTTACTTGCTTGCCGCTGCGAACGATTTCAGTTTGAGTTTGTATAGCAACGCTTTGTAATAGAGTGTCAAGTGATACTTGAATCAGTTCAAGTTCTGCACGGCGGCTCTCAATCGATGCTGGAAGAGGCCAAGGCTGAATCTCAATTGGTGCTTGTTGCTTGACGGCGCTCAAGATTGCGCCGAGCGAGCCCTTGGCATTAATAGTGAACCTCAAAACGCCGATCTCTTTACTTATGTTCTTTTGGGCTTTTACGCGCGCTTTGACAACCTTTCCAATTTCGACGGCGTTTGCCATACGGATGAATTGGCGATGAGCAGCCACTGGAGCCTTGATTTCCCAAGAATCGGGCTCGACTCGTTTAGTGGTTGCATCGAACCATTTAGTCTTCCAAGCTTGAAATTGTGTTTTGCCAACGGACTTCATGTATCTAGCGGGGTACGTGAAGCGCACGGTTTCGGGCGTTGCATACGGTTCAAGGTTTAGCGAGTCGGGAAACTTTCCACGGATGGTCGTTGAAAAACCGGCCAGAATACTTGTCCATTGGGCAGCGAAATCACTTGCAGGAATGCTGCTGGGGTTCCATAGATCGTGCTCGATGCTTTCGAGTTGATTCAGTCTCATCTTAAGTTGTTGCGATCGGTCAGCGATAAGTTTTGAGGGTTCAATAACGCTTGGCCATTTCCATTCGTCTAATCGCTGGTTCCCTCGCGTGCCCTCTGATAAGAAGTAAAGTTGCCAGTAGGCGAACTCAATGTCGTCCGCTTGACTTCGAGGGGCAAAGTAGATGATTTGGTTGAGGTATGCTAACTCGCACTCGCATTGGGTCGCAAGCTTTTCTAGCAGTGTTGCGACATTTGTGTTGTCGTCCGACATGATCGATATCGGGAGGTCGCTATTCACGTTGCGATCAATCCAAATTGCGATGCCGTGCTCTGCTGCGATGTTTGCAAGAACGGTCCTTAGTGAGATATTTTTAGCGAATTGGCTGCAAGGAGCATCAAGTGTCTGGAAAAGTTCAAAAGATTCAATATTTTCATAGGGATTCTTTACTTGCTGCGACATCAATTTTGAAGGAATGACAGCCATTACAGAGGCAAAAATAGCAAAGATAGGTAAAAGAAAGTGTGTCATTTTTAGCCTACCAAGCAAGTCATGAAGTCATTCTGATCTAGTCGCGATTCAAATTGATGACGAAATGGTGCCTGGGCGTCGAAAAGACGCCGATTGCCGGTACGGAAAGTAGTAACTAGACTCTATGATATACACCGCGAGCGATTCGTAGGATAACCAATGCCTAATTCAAGACGCAAATCAACATGAACAATTCCATGCCGCACCCGCCGGGCATCTTGTCGTTTTATAAGCAGTTCCTTTCGGATGGTAATTCCGTAGCCTGGATTTGCAAAGTTGCTGAGAGCTACTCTGTCACTACTTTGGCGAGACTCACGACATCTAATCACTCCCCAATTCGTCAAGCATCCGTACTCGCATTGGGCATGATGGGAGACCGGGAAGTCTTAGAGTTTTTAGGACCGATGCTAAACGATGACGACAGAAAAGTCCGAGTCTTGGCAGATGACGCCGTCAAGGCGATTGAGGCGAGGAGTCTACCGTTACGTGGCCGCGGGTTGCTAGAGCGGATGTTGGTCCAAATAGAGTCGAATCATATCAAGGCCTCAATTTCTACTGCAAATCAGATCATTGCTTCTTATCCACAATCTTCGGAAGCCTACTGCCGTCGGGCGTTGGCTCACTTCAACTTGGGTATGATTCACGAAGCGATGCAGGACTGCCGACAGTGTATTGCTTTGTCCCCTTACAGTTACATGGCGTACGTTGGGTTAGGTCAATGCCTGCTCGAGTCTGATCATCCGCGACAAGCCTTAGAAGCGTTTCGTGATGCTATTCGAATCTATCCCGATTTGGATACTGTTCGAGTCCAGATTAAGCGACTTGAACGCATGCTTCGCGAAGCGACATAGAAGAGTGTTAAACGATGCGAAATTTCTTATGACATCCAATCAAGATCCTTCCAAATCGACTCAGCTTGTCAACGAGAAATTGCAGGACGTTGTAATCTACGACGGGGCGTGTGTCTTTTGCACGACCGGGGTGAAGGCGATAGCTCGGTTGGACTCGAATAACCGTTTACGTTTCGTTTCCCTTCATGATCCATTGGTAGCTACTTCTTACCCAGACCTCAGTTACGATCAGTTAATGGAACAAATGTGGGTTATTTGCGCCAACGGCCAAAAGTATGGAGGCGCTGAGTCGGTCGCGTACTTGTCGACCCGATTACCGATGCTTTATCCGCTGGCTCCTGTTCTGCATTTGCCTGGTACGATGCCTTTCTGGAGATGGATGTACCGTTGGATTGCACGCTTCCGATATCGGATTGCTGGGAAGCGATGTGACAACGATACCTGTTCCTTGCACCATCGATGAATCAATGTAGTAGTTACATCTCTGTTGCTTGCCTTTTTGTTAGTTGTGGTCTGACGACGCATGCATTGGAAACCATAGATCTTTCGTCTGAGCCGGCCTTGTTGGTGCCCAATGCCCGATACGGCAGCTCGACGCCAGCACACTCGGTCGATGACGTGGTACTAGCATCGTTGTATCGCATGGGGGAATACTCGATCGCTGTGGAGCGATGCGAGAGCCACCTAAGACAAACTGGATTGGATCGATTTCGCTCGGCGATGTGGACATCGCGCTTGATCATCGCGACTGCGTTGCGGGACGTTTCCGTAGTGACACAAGGCGACTCTGTGACGATCGAGACAAGACTTCAGAATGCGGTTGCGATTGCGAAGCCCTACGTGGATGGCGAACAAAAGGATGTCCATGCGTTTTGGGTACGATTCGCGATAGCGAATGCCACGTATCAAGTGACCGAGCGACAAGTTGCAGCCTTCTTGGCTGCACCCGCAAATCTTGAAAGGGAGAAGGATTGCTTAGATTCGCTAAGGCGTTTGTCGGATTTCCTTGACGGTTTTCGCGATGACGTTTTCGCCGCAATGAGTGTCACATCAAAACAAGGAGGTCGCAATGCAGTGAGTTCAGCCCAAGATTTTGCGGTACTCGTGAATCGAGTTCTCTTACTAAAGATCGATTCGGTTCTTCTACGTGGACGGATGAGTGAAAGTGGTAGCGATGATTCCACGGCTATTGGTACCGAGGCACTAACGGCAATTGAACAGGCGCTGAGTTCGACTGACGGGCAATGGGCTGGCCGGGCTTCGCTAGAACTTGCACAATGGCAAGCCGTGCACATGATCGGTAGGGATAAAGAGGCCCTTGCCGGTCTTGAGAAGTGGATTGCCAACAATCCATCCCATGAGTTACTTCCGCAGGCCTTCGCAACTGCTGTTGAGGCGTGTATTACGACGCATTCAATTTCAGAGGGTCAGCGTTGGCTTCAACGTGTCGATAGTCAGTCGTGGGCAAAAGCCTCCCCCGAAATCGCAATTGCCAAAATGGCTTGGGCGATTGCGAGTTGGCGACAAGTAACTCCATCGGACGGGGCAACCAAGGAGGAAAGCCTTCAGGAAATTCTGCAGCAACGCGACGAAGTCGCAGCTAAGTTCGGAGTCTACTGGGGTTATCGTGCCGAGGCGGTCATCCTCAGATCCGAATCGGCCGCAGGCGCGAAGGGAGAACGGCTCAACGGCCACAATACTTCGCTCGAGTCGATGGCGATGATAAAACTAGAGTTGAAGCAGTTGCTCGTCGCTAACCGTGTGATGGATGCCGTCGATCGACTTCGACAATCCGAGTCAATGGCTCTGAAGAATGGAGACTTGGTGAAAGGGCTTGAATTAGCAAAGCTTCAGATTGGTTTGTTGGTCAAAGGTATTAATGCATCAGAAGGTCTCAACAGCGAATCGAAGTCAGATACTCTAGTTAACGTCGCACAACAAATCGAAGCGACCTCGCAAACTTACTCAGAGCTCGATGGATCGGCGGAACTGAATCAGTTCGCCGATACGTTGTTGCTAGAAAGTTGGAAACTCGAATCTGATATCGACGAAAAAAAGAAACGTTGGAACCGTTACGAACAACATCTGGTCGAGCATCTAGAGCAATGGCCACTGAGTCTCACTTCCGAAATGGTCCGAAATCAACTGGAGGCCAGCTACCTAGCATCGGGTCGAGTGGAGCTTTTGGTACCTATGTGGGCCGAAACGCCGCAAGGTGTTCCGTTTCGTGACGAGCGGTTTGTTAACGCGTTGTTGATGGCGACTCAGTTGGATGGCAATAGGGAAGTCATCAAGAAATCCAGTGAAACGATAGGTCGACTACCGGCGTCTTGCAAGCTTGCCTGCCGATGGCTGCTAGCCGACTGGAGTTGGTGGACCAAGGATGGTGGAATCGATCTCGTTCCGTTGGATCAATCCGATGCAATTCCTCTTATCGAGACGCTTCCGCAAGCGAGTATTTCGTTCGATAAGAATGAAGATGAATACTGTGTCGACGTGCTGTCAGTTGTTCTTGCTAAGGCTGCGGGTGTCAACAGCCAGTCCCCCTCAGCCGAACCAACGACCGAGCCGATTGTTGAAACTTTTTTTGGCTGGGTTGATGGGGAGCCGATCAATCGAGTGGGGTTGACGCTTGCACTGAGCGACGTGTTAATGGAGATCAATGATGATCGATACTTGACAGTCCGGGACTCGATAAAAGACACCGATCGCCAGTACCTTTCGCAGGTATTCATTCGCTCCAGTCAAACATTTCACAAGATGATACTGGATGGCAGCAAAGTTTTAGACTCAACCATGATTCGGTTGCTGCAGGATCGGATCGCAATGTTGGAAGCTAGATCCAATGCAATGAACGCTATGAATCCGGGAGATCTCGATAGAGCTTGTGCCCCCTTGCTGGAACGCAAATCCAAGTATCCTCGCGATGCAAAATGGTCACGTCAGTTAGCCATATGCTACCTGTGGGGATCCAAATCGAAAGTTGTCGATCCCCAACTTACTATTGATAGGGCCATCCAATGTTACCTTCAATTAGCTAGCGGTAGTTCGATCGGTAGTGATGGCTGGTTTGATGCCAAGCTTCGAGTCGCAAACTGCTACCGAGTATTGGGGAAACAAGAGCAATCCAACGAGTCGATTGCGTTGACGGTCGCGATGGTTAACGAAGTACCGCTGAAATGGCGACGTCGGCTTCCTGCGATTAGCGAATAAACTTACTTGGAAGTGGATGGCTGCTACGGCTTTCTACTCCTCAATCAAAATCCGCATCATTCTTCGCAAGGGTTCAGCGGCTCCCCAAAGCAGTTGGTCGCCAACGGTGAAGGCGGATAGATATTTTCCTTCGCTCATCGCATCGAGATTTAATTTTCTAAGCCTACCGACTGGGCAGTCGAGCGTTCCCGTAACCGTCGCTGGTGTCAGCCCACGGATGGTGGCTTCCTTGGTATTCGGGATGACCTTCGCCCATGGGTTTGCTGCAATAATGATTGCTTCGATTTCGTCCAGCGGGATATCTTTCTTGAGCCGAACGGTGATTGCCTGGGAGTGACATCGCATCGCACCGATTCGCACACACAGTCCGTCGACGGGAACGGTGTTGGGCGCTAACCCTAGGATCTTATTGGTCTCGACGCATCCCTTCCATTCTTCTTTGCTTTGGCCGTTTTCTAAGTCTTTATCGATCCAAGGAATCAAGCTACCAGCAAGCGGTACGTTGAATTGCTCTGTAGGAAACTCGACGCTGCGAAGTGTACTAGCGACCGCACGATCAATCTCTAATATCGCGGAGGCGGGATCGTCCAGCAGGCTGGAGACAGCTCCATAGGCTGATCCCATTTGCATCAGGAGCTCTCGCATGTTCTTTGCACCAGCACCAGAGGCCGCTTGATAAGTCATGCTGGTCAACCACTCGACTAAATCTGCTTTGAAGAGTCCCTGGAGCGACATCAGCATCAGCGATACCGTACAGTTGCCTCCGACATAGTCACGAATGCCGTTATGGACTCCATTCCGAATAACCTGATCATTAACAGGGTCGAGGATAATGATGGCATCTTTCTTCATGCGAAGCGTAGACGCCGCGTCGATCCAGAACCCCTTCCAGCCCGCCTTACGAAGCGCCGGATGAACTTCGGTAGTATATTCTCCGCCTTGACAAGAAATGATGATGTCCATCTTCTTGAGTGTATTAAAGTCCATTGCGTCGACGAGTGGGCTTGTTTGCTTGCCGCCCAGCAATGGACCGACTGCTCCCGTATTGGAAGTGGTGAAGCAGATTGGTTCAATCAACCCGAAATCCTGCTCGTCTGCCATACGTTGCATCAACACGGACCCAACCATGCCACGCCAGCCAACTAGTCCAACCTTTTTCACAATCGTGCTTTCTTCCGAACGAAAATCAAATAAAAAATAACTTGCAGTAGTAACTGCAAATTCAGATACGCTATGGATAACTAATTATGACACATCGCGATGATCGCCACCATCGTTACCCTCTCAACAAAGTTGGGAGGGTCGAAAAACGAGCCGTAAAGCGAGTTTTTCGGGGAGGGCGAGAATGGACCGCGTAAAATTTGTTTGGATCACCACATCGTCCCCACCCCGGCGTGGCTATCGCCCGCCGAGCCTCCCCAAACTACGTTTCAGGAGGGTTACAGCTATCAGTTGAGGTGGCGTTGAGCGAGAAGTTTTCTAATTATGCTTAGCGAATCCGAATAGAGTAGCCAATTGATGAAGTGTGTGTGTGAATCGTCTCGGTTGCTAGAACGGCCATCCTCAAGTGTTTAAAGAGTTTGCCGTTGGCAAGGCGATCTGGCTTGGATCTGTAAACACCCTTAAAGGGATGTCTTTCATCGAACGCACCAATCGGTCCCGACGCACGTCCGTCATAGGATTGCCGGGGATATCTCGAATCCAAATTTCACGAACCTGGCGCGGAAATCGCTTTGCAATCTTCGCGTAAATTTCGGGGTCTCGTTCGCCGGAGTCGCCTATGAGCAAAAACGTACGTTGGGGCATGCGTTTTATCATGGATACGATCGTACCGGCCTTACTTTTTCGACGAATGATCGCCCACCGTTTAAAGAATTGGTCTCTCAGTCGGAACCACTTTAAATGCATGCTACCGCCAGGAAAACCGTGTTCGTCTAAAAACGCTTGAAGCGGTTGAAAGATTTGCCACGGACTGCTTGAGACGTAATGAAACATAGCGCCTTGTTGATGAAGTTTCCTGTACAGATAGGCCATACCTTCGATAGGTTCAAAGGGCTCCAAAAAAGTTCTTGATAGCATTCGCGAACGACTCGTAACGTCGGTGATCTTGATCGTGTCGTCTATGTCAGTTATCACGCTGAGCCCCGTTCGGTCTGCAACGTAGACCTTACCCATCGTAGCACCAAACTCTTCGTCTGTATGAAGTTCAAAGATGGCCGATTGACAAGGGATCTTCCAGGATTCAATGCCTGGCATTTCGGTTGTTGGTTCACTGGTTGGTTCACTGGTTGGGGAGAGCTGAATCATCGCAAGGGGCACATCGATTCGGCCTTGAAAGAGCCCGCTTCGTTTACTGCGTTGTCGCAATCGATATACAAAGTTATCGGCTAAGACCCTCACTTTAGCTCCGATCTCGGGCGCGACGAGAAATCCGTCCACGCGGCTTTGGAAAACCCTTCCGTTGGACGTGTCGGGGGGCATCTTGAGTGCACGACGCAATCCCTTCAGCATCAACCTTTTCGCGAGTGAGACCGGCATGTTGCGGTGAAGGCTACCTTGGACTTGGATACGCCAAGCCTGTCGCCGTGGATGGTGATAGGCGTAGGTTGGGTAGAGGACAGATTGAATCGGCGGTTCCTGGAATGGAACGTCGTCGGGCGTCATGGCTATAGGCTCTTGTAACATAGGCAAAAGTATAATCAAAGCTGGCTGTCACCACATCTAGCATTCCCTGCTGGCAGTTGATCAGTCTTTGGCCGCGTCGGTCTACCTGTGCCTCGTCATGTAGTTGGTCCTGCTGGCAAACTTCATCTCGCAAATCTGGGTTCAAATACAACGGGTTGACTACGGTGAAGTCGTTGCCGCGATTTTCCACAGCTTGGTATTACTTCGAATGAATAGGGCATTGCCCGATACTGCTGGCGAGCCCAAGACCATTTCTCCTAGCTCGTTTGTCGCGACAACAGTCGCTGCCTTGTCGCCCACTGCCACGACGAAGCATCTCCCGGTGTCGGTAAACGCATAGAGGTGATCCTTGCATACGACCGGAGTTGACCAGATGGAACCTGAATCTGGAAGTCGCGTTTTGTAACGGAGGCTTCCGTCACGGATGTCACCGACTGATAGCACTCCGCCTTTGATCGCAATGACGCTTGTTCCAACAGTAATCGGCGACGAGTTTCCAGGTTCCAACTTATTGTTTTGCCACAATTTATCCAACTGCTTGGTCGTGGGATTCCATTGGTATGTTGTGAGTCCTCCTTCGGCTAGTAATACTTGATCATTGAGGGCCAACGCGGATGAGATGATGGAGGCTCCTCGATCAAGCGAAACCAGCTCGGCCCCCGTTCTCGCGTTCACTACTTTGACGTCAACACCCGACGTCAAAACGACCATGCTATCCATTCCATCGCGAATCCAAGGTGCCGGTGAAGACCAATTCGCTTGATGCGGTCGCCCAATTTTCCAAAGCAGCTCACCACTTGCGTTGTCTAGCCCTGCCGCAAAAGATTCGCCCTGACACTCGACCTGAACGATCACGGTATCTTCGATCACCAGTGGCGAACTGCTCATGCCTGTGTCATTGCCTGCTTTGGTAAACTCGCTTGCTAGCGAGCGATACCAAACAACTTCACCTTTCAAGTTCAATGCGATTAGGTCATTGGAACTGAAGAATGCAAAGATTCGTTCACCGTCGCTGGCTGGCGTTGGAGCCGCGTTAGCGCTGTAAGGGTGGCAAAAAGGGCGACCGCGCGCGACGATGTTTTGCTCCCACAGAATCTCACCAGATTTTGAGGAGACGCTAGTTACGAATATTCGTCGCTGATCCATCCCACTGCTGCTCGTGGTGATCACTTGATCGCCCACGACGATCGCTCCTCCAACACTTCGACCAGGCAGATCGACTTTCCATTGAATGTTGTTTCCGCTTGCCGCGTCAAATTCTGTCGGTGGAGTTGCTTGAGATTGATACGACGAAGCTCCTGGCCCTCGAAACTGTAGCCAATCGTTTGCGTCGGCGTTGGCGAAGCTCAAAGTGGCGAAACTCGACAGGACCGCAATTCCACATCGCATCGTAAAACTCTCGATTTGCTGAAGGTTGTTAAGCATTGCTTTTGTCATGACGTGATCAATTTCTCATGGAATCGACTTAGGAGTTACGGCAGTACCATTGGAATCGCAAACTCGAATCTGAAACTTCCAGTCTTGGGCCCAGTTTTGAGTTTGCTCATTTTGGCAAAGTTTCAGCACAAGGTGATTCGCGCCCGGTTTCACGTTTATTTGTCCCACATATTGATCGATTTCCATTGCGGAATGATAAACCTTGTTAGCTGTGATCAATTCACCGTTCCACCACGCCTTATTGGCGTTGATCGTACCTAGACGCAGTTCCGCATTTTGGTTCTCATCGAAATCCAGTTTCTGATAAGCATAGACGATCGCTCCTTTTTCTTTATTGAACAGTTCAGCAACATTGACAACACCTTCTTGGTTGTCGGTTGTGTGTTGTAGCCACCGTACCTTATCGTGCTTACCATCATACGCTAAAGAGGTATCTGAAGTTTTTTCCAGCAAGTCGCGTTCGACGTCATACACGGTATCGAAATGAGCCTCGTTCATATTGTCGAATGGGCCAATCAGATTCCAACTTGTCACGAACCCAAAGTGCTTGTTCATGTCCACGGGACGTCCAAGATCGTTGAGAGCCTTGGCTAAGGCGATAACCTGTGCGGGCTGTCGAGCAGAATCGAAGAGCTCATTCAACTTTGCCATTTTTTGATCGGGATCCGAAAGTTCTTGAGCTTCTTTCATAACTAAGTCGATCGCCGCGAACCTTAGCTCCAAACTTGGATCCTCGGTCATGAGCATGAGACGCGTGTTCCTTGCTCCGATATCTTTGGCTGTTAACCATTGAAGAACCATGTATCGAGCTTCACCGTCATGGCTAGGATTGTTCAAGAATTCTTCGAGTTGGGTTTCGATCGCATCTCCTCCTTTGCGGTAAAGCGAGTTGGCAACCATTGCCAAGTAGTTGCGCCCGACAGGTGTGGCATCCTTCATTGCCCGGAGCACGGGTAGCAAGTCTGCGACGCTTGCGTTTTTGAACCTAGCAACGGCTGCGACAGCCGTTCGGTTACCATCGTCGCCTGGTACGACAGTTTGCAGATCAACAATCGCCTGCTCTGGAAGTTCGTTTGCGACGATCGTGCCATACCACAATAGAGCCATCGCAACACTGGAGATTCGCGTCCTAACCATCTTCTTTTTCATTTTGAAACTCGAATAAAACGAATAGCCCCTTCCGCTCATGTTATACCAACATGTTGGACGATTGGGACAGCTTCCGGCTGGATATCGCTGGTCGACGGTCGGTCGAGGGAGTCTACCAGCGAAGGCAAGCGTGGAGATCCTAGAAAATCGGCCTAAATTGGACACTTCTCGCTATGATTCGAATGGGAGAGCGAGGCTCCTGCCGAGCTTGGTTTTGGTTCGGCAGGAGCCTCTCCCTCCAGATATAAACCACGTTGCCGCTCGCCTAACCCTCCTGAAACGTAGTTTTGGGAGGGTCGGCGGGCGATAGCCATGCCGGGGAGGGGAGGATGTCGTGATCCAAACAAATTTTACGCGGTCCATTCTCGCCCTCCCCGAAAAACTCGCTTTACGGCTCGTTTTTCGACCCTCCCAACTTCGTTGGGTGGGTAACGGTGGTGGCGATCAGTGAGAAGATTTCTAAATTGACTCCATTTGACCGTCTTAAACGTCACGGTCAGCATATTGCATATTGCACGAATTCAATCCCTGTCCCTGGTAGGCATCATTCACTATGATCCTATCAGCGTGTACAGCATTAGCACATTTTCAGCACGAACGCGAAGTATGAAACACATTCGGAACTTTTGTATTATTGCTCATATTGACCATGGCAAATCCACGTTGGCAGATCGTTTGATTCAGGCTTGCGGTGGGGTGACGCTGCGAGACTTCCACGACCAGATCCTAGACTCGATGGACATTGAACGTGAGCGAGGCATCACCATTAAGAGCAATTCTATTTCGCTCTCGTACCGAGCTGTAGACGGCCAAGACTACCTGCTAAATCTTATTGATACCCCAGGTCACGTCGATTTTTCCCACGAAGTAAGACGTTCTTTGATGGCGTGCGACGGCGCTTTGATTGTCGTGGATGCCTCTCAAGGGGTTGAGGCACAGACAGTTGCCAATCTTTATCTGGCTTTGGAATACAATCTAACACTTCTACCAGTGATCAATAAAATTGACCTGCCTGCTGCGGATATTGAAAAGGTTCGCGAGGAGATTGACGCAGATCTAGGATTGGATCCGTTTGCAGCGATTCCTGTCTCGGCAAAAACGGGGGTCGGTATCAACGATGTCCTAGAAGGGATCGTATCGTTGCTACCATGTCCTAAAGGTGACCCAGAAGCACCGTTGAAAGCACTCGTTTTCGACGCTCACTTTGATACCTATCGCGGTGTAATTCTTCAGGTGCGTGTGATGGAAGGGACCCTCAAGACGGGCGAACTGATTCACTTTATGCACGGTGGTCGCGACTACAAAGTAGATGAACTTGGCTACAACCAGTTGAAGCTCAACCCGAAGAAACAACTTAGCGTCGGGGAGGTCGGCTACATCGTCGCTGGCGTCAAGAGTGTTCAAGATATCGAAATAGGCGATACTTTGACGCATTTAGAACGACAAGCAGCCTTGCCGATTCCCGGCTACAAAAAAGCCAAGCAAGTCGTCTTCTCATCTATCTATCCCATGAGTACCGACGAGTATCCCGACCTAACGAAGGCGCTGGAGAAGCTCGCGATAAATGACGCAGCGCTGACTTTCGAAAAGGACAGTTCTGCCGCACTGGGCTTCGGGTTTCGATGCGGCTTTCTCGGACTGCTACATCTAGACGTGATTCAAGAACGCTTGCAGCGCGAGTTTGACTTGGGATTAGTCATTTCAGCTCCTTCGGTGAAGTACAAATTAGGACTGCGAGATGGCACAACCATCGACGTTGACAACCCGAGCTATTGGCCAGATCCAATGGCGATCGAATCCACTACCGAACCATACATCAAGGCATCGATCTTGATTCCCGAGGAGTATGTCGGTCCCGTCATGGAACTCTGCCGCGAACATCGCTCAGATAGTCAGACAATGAACTACCTCTCTGCCGGACGGGTTGAAGTCGCCAGCGAAATGCCACTTGGAGAAGTTCTATTTGACTTTTATGGCAAGCTTAAAATGATCACTCGAGGATACGGTTCGTTCGATTATGAACCGATCGAGTATCGAAAAACGGACATTGTCAAAGTCGATATTTTGGTCAACAAAGAGCCTGTCGATGCACTTTCCTATTTGGTTCATCGTGACAAATCTCGAACGCGGGCGTTGCATTACTGTGAACAACTGGCAGAAGCAATCCCTCGCCATCAGTTCAAGATCCCGATTCAAGGAGCCATCGGCGGAGAAATTATCGCAAGAGCAACCATCCAACCGTATCGCAAGGATGTGACCGCCAAACTTTATGGTGGCGACGTCACTCGAAAGAACAAGCTTTTAGACAAGCAAAAGAAAGGGAAGGCAAAAATGAAGCAATTTGGCAGCGTCAACATACCTCAGAAAGCCTTCATCTCGGTACTTCGTTCAGACAAAGACTAAGGAATTGTCCCGAAATAAAGCTGTTCCACTACAACGAAAGATAGAGCCCGACCGATGCCTAATGTCCTCGCAATTGTTGCTCACCCCGATGATATCGAGTTTGTTATCGCGGGAACACTTCTACAACTTGCTGCCCGAGGTTGGGGCGTTCACTATATGAACGTCGCCAACGGTTGCTGCGGTTCAATGACTACTGACCGAATCGCAACCGCTCGCATTCGCCTAGAAGAAGCCCGCTCTGCAGCACAGTGCATTCCTGCTAGATTTTATCATCCGATTTGTGATGATATGGCGATTTTTTATAATGCCATGACTTTGGCGAAAATTGCGTCCGTAGTTCGCCAGTCAGCGCCGACAATCGTCCTAACACACTCGCCGCAAGACTACATGGAAGACCACGAAGTGGCTTGCCGGCTTACAGTGGGGGGCACATTCGTCAAGTCGATGCCAAACTACATTACCGACCCCCCCGTCGCTCCCGTCGATGGTCCTGTTGCGATCTATCATGCGCAACCCCACGGAAACAAATCGCCCGTCGGCGAAATCGTGCATCCAGATGTTTTCGTAAACATCGCTCCGGTGCTCGAAACGAAAGTGAGAATGCTTCGCTGCCATGCGAGCCAAGAAGGTTGGCTGGACGAAACGCAAAAAATGTCTTCCTATGTTGAGTCGATGACGACGAACGGCGAACTAATGGGACAACTCTCAAAAAGATATTCGGTTGCGGAAGGATTTCGAAAGCATATCCATCTTGGCTTGAGTCACGAAGGCTTTGACCCATTAAGAGAAGCTCTCGACCAAGATGCTTGCGAAGCTTCGCAAGGCAATCGAGAAGACTCTCAACGCCAGCTCATCAGATAGCTGTAACCCTCCTGAAACTTGGTTTTGGGCGGGCGTTGAAGTCGTTGTCAATCCGAGGCTCGACGCAATCGATCCATCAACGCTCTGCCGATCCCATTTTCGTTAACACCTTCGCAATGAATCGCCTCGATCCCAATCGCGTCGCATTCCCGAAAGTACGAGAACAACCTCGCAGCGTAATCGTCAACAGATTGACAGTATTGGATACGTAAGAATCGTTGCTCATCCATCCTCGAAAGTCGACTGATCCCAATGTAGGCTTCCGATACAGCTGGATCCGAGCCAGCGAATGCTTGGCCGAGTAGGACATCTTCGATCAAGATCACCTTTGCGGAAGGCTGGTAGTGTTTGTGCCTTAGTCCCGGCGAGTTCGCTAGCGCATCGTTGGCGTGTTGGTTAAGCCGAATATTGGAAGAAACCTTGCGCAGCTGTTCAATTGAAACACGACCGCTCCGAAGGACTATCGGTATGTTGTGAGTGACGTCAACAACAGTACTCTCAATTCCAATTAAACAAGGCTCACCACACAACACACCATCGATACGGCCGTCCAGATCCTCTAGAACAGCCTGCCATGTTGTCGCGCTCGGTCGCCCCGAACGATTCGCGCTCGGGGCAGCGATCGGCAGCTCACATTTCCTTAGCAATCGTTGCGCAACCGAATGTGACGGGAATCGAATAGCGACGCTGCTCAGACCTGCGGTCACGATGGATGCAATCGATTCACGACGTGGTAGGACGATGGTTAAAGGCCCAGGACAAAATTCTTCGATAAGCCTGTAAGCAATATCGGAAATTGAGTGACAGTATAGCTCTAGCTGACTTGTCGAATGCAAATGTACGATGAGCGGATTATCAGAGGGCCTACCCTTGGCTTCGAATGCCTTCCGAACAGCCGACTCGTTGGTAGCATCTACCCCCAGTCCGTAGACGGTCTCCGTTGGAAATGCCACGCATGCTCCGCCGTGCAGCATCTGCGACGCCAACGCAATGTCTGAATCTAAACTGGGGTCAAGCTTAAATGTGGTTCCCATCCTGGTCTTCTAATCTAGCAACACAGCTCGGGCGGGCATATCAATTAAGGGCATAGAGGATACAGCATATTAAGCAACCTCACCATAGTTGTACCCTTTCAATGCATTTAAGAAACTAACCTGAAATAAGTTCCCAATACCAACACGTAGCGTAAGCTAATAAATCGACTTAATCGTCGAAAAGCATTGGCTTGCGCTGCGTGTTGGTAACAAAACAAAAGGGGAACTTGTTTTGGAACAATTGCTAAGAAACGGGGA
>Ga0105045_10000100_pt1 | contig 46469 bp, 35 predicted proteins | sample MAT02_FD_78089 | JGI IMG/M metagenome (GOLD analysis project Ga0105045, IMG submission 78089) | Freshwater microbial communities from Lake Fryxell liftoff mats and glacier meltwater in Antarctica - MAT-02 (megahit assembly) | ecosystem: Environmental > Aquatic > Freshwater > Ice > Liftoff...
ATTTTAAACAATTATACATTGAAGCGTTGTAATGATACAAACCGTAATTAAAATTGGTGTAACCTATACCGGAACAGATGAAAAGCACAATAATTATGTACACTGGTTATCGGCAAACCAATTCGTTGAAATAACCCGCCTGTCAACGCACGATAATAACTCAGATGCAGTTAAACAAATGGATGGCATTGTATTATCCGGAGGATTGGATATGCATCCTAAATATTATCGCAACAATATAACCGACTATCCAAATGCGCCATATACTTTTGATGAAAAAAGAGATGCTTTTGAAATAGCAGTATTTGAACTAAGTCAGCAAAGGAGTTTACCTGTACTAGGTGTGTGTCGTGGTATGCAACTGGTGAATTGCATCATGGGCGGCACTTTGATACAGGATATCGGACCAATCGGAAATGCCATTCATAAGTTTGATCAGAATGATAAGGCACATGGGGTTAACATCGTGTCCGGTACCATATTAAGCGAATTAACAGCCATTGACCGGAGCTTTGCCAACAGCGCACATCATCAGTGTATTGATCAATTGGGTAAAGGATTGGCCATCAACTGCACTTCGGATGATGGCATTATCGAAGGCGTTGAATGGGATGATCCTAAAAATAACGCTTTCTTTATGGGGGTACAATGGCACCCGGAAAGACTGTTTAAATTTCACCTGCCAGAATCGCCCCTCACTAAAAATTTGAGAGACCGTTTTATTGAAGAAGTTCAAAAATCTATTAAACATCGTTTATGAAAATAATTAACCCGGCAACAGAAGCCGTAATTACTGACGTTGCGGAAGATACCACTGAATCTATTGCAGAAAAATTTGAAGCTTTAAAAAAGGGCCAGCAGTTATGGGCAAAAATTAGCGTAGATGAACGCATTGCTGTGATTCAAAAATTTTATGATTTGCTGGAAGAAAACAAGGATCAATTAGCCAGTACACTCACCAGTGAAATGGGCAAACCTTTGCAGCAATCCTACAATGAATTGAACGGCGCCCGTGGTCGTATCAAATATTTTATTGACCATGCTGCAAATTACCTGGCAGAAGAATGGATTACACGTGAAGGCGCCACCAAAGAAAAAATAGTGTACGAACCCTTGGGTGTCATCGCCAATATTTCTGCCTGGAATTATCCTTACCTGGTAGGCGTAAATGTTTTTATTCCGGCACTCATTGGTGGTAATGCGGTTTTTTACAAACCATCTGAATATGCCACGTTAACCGGGCTTCACATACAGGAGCTTTTGTACAAAGCAGGTGTTCCTGTTGATTGTTTTAAAACGGCGATTGGCAGGGGAGCGGTAGGGGAACAGTTATTGCAATTGCCGTTGAATGGTTACTTTTTTACGGGCAGTTATAAAACAGGAAAATACATTGCTGAAAAAGTGGCCGGCAAAATGGTGCCTTGCCAGCTAGAACTCGGAGGTAAAGATCCGCTGTACGTGATGGAAGATGTAGATAATATTGAGAAAACTGCTGCAGATGCATTGGAAGGTGTGGTGTACAACAGCGGTCAAAGCTGCTGTGCGGTGGAAAGAATTTATGTGCATGAAAAAGTATTTGATGCATTTGTACAATCTTATGTTGAGCAATGCAGCAAATTGGTTGTTGGCAATCCACTAGAGAAAACGTCTGATATCGGACCACTTAGCAGGAAGGAACAACAGACCTTTTTATTAAGCCAGGTAGAGGATGCGGTGACTAAAGGAGCAACCGTTTTATGTGGTGGAAAAATTCCGGAAGGTAGCGGTTACTTTTTTGAACCAACTGTGTTGGAAAATGTAAATCATACCATGCATTTAATGACGGAAGAAACCTTTGGACCTGTAGTGGGGATTCAGAAAGTAAAGGATGATACAGAAGCTGTTCAATTGATGCAGGATACAAACTATGGCCTCACTGCCTCCGTATATTCCAAAAGTTTTGAACGGGCAGAGCAAGTGATGCAACAAATGAATACCGGTACTGTTTACTGGAATTGTTGTGATCGGGTAAGTGCAGGTTTGCCATGGTCGGGAAGAAAACAATCTGGCTTTGGTGCTACCTTGTCTTACCAGGGGATCAGAGCATTTGTGCAATCTAAGGCGTATCATATAAGAGGATAAGCTCGGAAATTGGAAGAGGAAAATTTGTATAATTGAGGTATGGTAAAAAGTATTTCTAAATTGAGTAAATTTCTTTTTCTACCTGGTTAAGTATCTTTTTATATAGATCACCAGCAAGAAATGGCTTAGCGATGAAATCATTCATACCGGCATGAAAACATTTTGCTTTATCGGTTATTAATGCAGATGCTGTCATTGCAATAATAGGTGTGCTGCTTGTTTTTACCCCCATATCATTTCTAATTATTTGGGTGGCTTCGTAGCCATCCATCTCCGGCATTTGAAGGTCCATTAGTATTACATCGTACTGCTTCGTCTTCAGCATGTCAATTGCTTCTCTGCCATGGTTTGCGATATCAACAACGGCACCCTGGCTGGTTAAAACCCTGATCACAACTTTTTGATTGATTAAATTATCCTCTGCTAAAAGAATCTTTAAGTTATTAAGCTGGTAATCTTGTCCTTTTTGTGTTAAGTTTCTTTCGGGCCCTTGTCGGCCATTGCCTTTTTCAACAGGTATAAAAAAAGAAAATACACATCCCTCACCCTGTTTACTTTTTACCTGTATTGTTCCTCCCTGCAATTCAATTAATTGTTTCGTGATGGTAAGCCCCAGGCCAGTACCTCCATACTTTCTTTTGCTGTCGGCAGCTACTTGTGTAAAACGTTCGAAGACAGATTCTATATTTTCTTCTGCAATGCCAATACCAGTATCCGATATTGAAAATTGCAGTGTATTTAGTTTTCCTTCATTTTCCTGCAGCCATACATCTATATTTACTTCTCCGCTTTCAGTAAATTTAATGGCATTGCCTAACAGGTTATTCAAAATTTGAGACAGCCTAACCGGATCTCCTAATAATACAGGATATATCTGCTGATCGATGTTTGCATTTAGTAATAATCCCTTTTTATCAGCCTTGCATTTATGTGTTTTGATGATAGTTGCAATCAGGTGGTTAAAATTATAATCTATTTTTTCGATGGTGACTTTGCCGGCCAGAATCTTTGTGAGATCAAGGATGTCATTGATGATTACCATTAAGTTGGCAGCCGATTCCTGGATGGTGTTTACGTAATCCTGTTGGTCTTCACTTAATATGGTACCAACTAATAATTCAGTCATTCCAATAACGCCATTCATAGGCGTTCTTATTTCATGACTCATATTAGCCAAAAACTGCTCCTGGGTTTTTCTTGCTTCCTCTGCCTCAATTCGTGCTTTTTGTGTTTCTATTTCTGCCTTCTTTCTTTCCGTGATGTCTTGCAAGGAGCCAATCATCCGAATGGCTTCTCCAGCTTCATTTCTAATAACATACCCCCTCGAATTGACATAGTCATATTTGCCATCATTTCTTAAAAACTGGTAATCACTTTCCCAGGAATTTTCGCCAGATTGTATTGATTTTTGAAGTTGGTCAAGTACATTTATTTTTTCGTCGGGATGCAAATGATTTGAAACGAAATCAAAGTCCAGAAGCGATGTGTCAAAATTAAGTGGGATGTATTTTTTCAAGCCTTCACCAATCCATTTTATTTTATTGGTTACTAAATCCCATTCCCAAATGATGTCTTTTGTAGCCTTTGCGATAGCATCATACCTTGCATTATTTTCCTTCAATAACTCAATATTTTTTTTACGTTCAATGCTGTATCGCACTGCTTTTTCCAGGGAATTGGAATCGTATAATCCTTTTATTAAAAAATCCTGCGCCCCTAAAGTGATTGCCTTCAATGACAATTCCGTATCGGATAAACCCGATAATATAATTACGGGAATTTTTGAATTTATTTTAGATAAGGCTGTATATGATTCCAATCCATTGCTATCCGGTAAAAAGAAATCAAGAAAAACCAACGAAAAATTTTCCTTCTTTAAGCAATTGATTCCTTCTTCTATTGTAGATGCTGTACTAATATTGGCGATGGGTAAATGGGTATCACCAAGGTTGGCTTCCAGTAATAACTGATCTCCCGGGTTATCGTCAATTATTAGGATAGATATTTTGTTTTCAGGGGTGATCATTTTACCAGTTTGATATTTTAACTTTTTTTGTACTTACATTCATTATTACTACCAACGGTGTAGCATAATGTTGAAGTATCTAAAAAACTTGTAATAGTCTCAATCGCAACCAACAGACTATTAGCAACAAAAATCTAACTTTTAAATATTTAAATTTGTAAGAATGCTGATCCTATCCTTATAGATAAATGTCGACAATTGTTAATACAATAAATGTTGCCGGATAGAGTTAAATTGATAGTAGCAATGAAGTAATGCCATATAGCACTGCATATCAGATATCCTGAAATGGATGCGCAGCTATCCGGTCATTTATTATTGATTTTTATCCTATCCTATTTTTAAAAAGCAAACCCTGATTATGATTACTGTTAAAAAGCAATTGTTTGATTTTACTTACCTTAAACGCATAGATGACAAAGGTTTAATTGCAGAAGTAATTAATTTGTACCTGGAGGAAACACAATTAGAATTATTTAAAATGGAAGTTGCATTTGATAAGTCTGATTATGAAAATATTCGTGCAACAGTTGAAAAAATGAAAATCAGTACGGGTATGATTCAAGCTGATCGGTTGTATTTGGTTTTGGAAGAAATAGCAATCTTAGCAAAATACGGAGGTGAATATGATAAGTTGAACGAACTGGAACATATTGCCCTACATGAATTTGATCAGCTTAAAGATGAATTGGAATTATACCTGAAAGATATTTACAGCCTAATGGAAAATGAATCTTTGCCGGATCAGCAATCACCTATTCAAATTTTTAACCACTGCTGCTGATGTTTATTAGCGATAAGTGATCTCTAAACATCTTCAACCAATCCCACTATCATTTAGTTCAGCGCAAGTCTTTTTCATTATTTTTAAGTACATTCAGCTGATCTAAAAATACCAGTAATTTATTTCAACACGATCCATCGAAAATGTTATATGAAAACAAATCAAGGCTTAATAAAATAGCGGAATCTTCTTCTTCTGCAAACAAGCCTTTTTCTTTTAGAATTAAGCCTTTTTTAATGGGGCTACTTACGTTTATTATTCTTGGTGGATTGTTTGGCGTACTTGCATATCAACGATTTTTAATTGTTAAGCAATCCAATCAAAAAGAAACCCAAGAGTTTTTAAATAAAGTCAGAACCGATCTGCATGAATTTTTAGAAGAGGGGAAATCCGCAACCAGTACGTTGTCTTTTTTTATTCATAAAGAAGAAAAAGTAAAGGATTTTGATTCCATCGCATCCTTTTTAATAGCGGCTAATAAAAACATTGATGCCTTGGAGTTGGTACCTGGCGGCGTTATTGAAAAGGTCTATCCGCTTGTGGGTAATGAACGATTGTTGGGGTATAATATTTTAAAAGATTCAACCAGAAATAAAGAGGCACTCAAAGCAGTTGAAAAAAAACGTTTTTTTTATGCAGGCCCTTTGCAGTTAAAACAAGGAGGTGTAGGGATAGTAGGGCGCAAGCCTGTTTTTAAAAACGATGTTTTTTGGGGCTTTAGTGCTGTGGTAATAAAGTTATCCAGTTTGTTAAGAGCTGCGGGGATAGACAATCCCAAGCAAAGTGGCTATTACTGTCAGTTTTCAAAAATTAATCCTGATACCCGGATTGAGGAAAATTTTATGCCTCCATTACCCCGTTCTGATCGTGATGATATCTTTTCTGTTTTCATGCCAGATGAAGAGTGGCAACTTTCTGCTGTACCGGTTAATGCAAATAAAGGGTACACAAATATTTACCTGTTTACACTATTGGGGTGTTTTTTTTCCATGACACTTGGTTTTTTTGCTTACATAATTGCCAAAAGGCCTGAGAAATTAAATGAACTGGTTCAACTACGTACATTGGCCTTGCAGAAAAATGAGGAAAAATACCGCTCACTTATTGAGCAGGCTTCTGACGGAATTGTAATAATCAATGCGGCTGGAAATATTATAGAAGCTAACAAAAGTGTTTGCAGGATGACCGGTTATAAAGTACAGGAGCTGCTTGGAAAATCGATTGAAGATTACTTGAATGTTGATGGCGTAAGCACACAGCCTTTGCGAATAATGGAGTTAGTGGATAACAATGCCCTTATTTATGAAAGAAGAATTCAAAGAAAGGACAGTACCATCATCGACGTAGAAGTAAATTCAAAAATGGCTGGGCCAGATACATTTATAGGCTTTATAAGAGATATCACTGAAAGAAAGCAGGCTGAAGTATTGCTGGAACAAAGTGAAATCAAGTACCGATCGCTATTTGAACAGGCATCAGATGGGATAATGATTACCGATCTTACGGGTAAAATTGTGGAGGTAAACAGCAGTATTTGCAATATGGGTAATTATACAATTGATGAAATGATTGGTAAACATGTCAATGATTTTATGCCAGTGGAAGATATTACGGGAATACCGCTCCGGATAGCGGATTTATTGCAGGGTAAAACATTGATGTATGAAAGACGTATGTTGCGAAAGGACGGAACGATCCTGGATGTTGAGATCAATTCTAAAATGACTATTGATAAATCCCTGATCGGTTTTATCAGGGATATTACGGAAAGAAAGCTTGCTGTGCTTGAATTAAAGAATTTAAATGAAAGGCATGAACTGATTTCCAAAGCTACGAATGATGCTATATGGGACTATTCTTTTATTACCAATGAAACATTAGGTAATGAAAATTTGTATAATTTATATGGCCTCACCAGGGGTAAAGATAAAATAGATGCTGAGGTATTTGCTTCAAGAATTCACCCGGACGATTGGGAACAACTTACTGCCAATTTTAAGGAGACTTTTAAGAAAAAGGCCGATTTTCTTATTGAAGAGTATCGGTTTAAAACCCAGGATGGCAAATACAAATATTTTTATGACAGGGCTTGTGTCATTTATAATAAAAATGGAGATCCCGAGCGAATAATTGGTATCATGCAGGATATTTCCGGGCGTATAAAAATTGAGCAAAAGTTATTGAAGGAAAAGGAATTGTCGGATTCCATCATTAATAGTTTGCCCGGAATGTTTTTCCTTATCGGCCACTCAGGAAATTTTTTAAGGTGGAATAAAAATCTGGAGACTATATCCGGTTATAATCATCAGGAAATAAATCAACTTGATCCTTTTAGTTTGTTTCCCGAAACCGAACGAAATTTTGTAGTGGAAAAAATTATAAATGTTTTTGCCAAGGGCGAAGACAGTATAGAATGTAATTTCCTTAAAAAGAATAAGTACTTGGTACCAAGTTATATAACCGGAGTAAGAGTGCAGTATGAGGGTGAAACCTGTTTAATGGGATTTGGGTTAGATTTTTCTGATAAGGTTGCTGCTGAGAAAAAATTAAAGGAAAACGTAGAGAAATTCCGTTGTCTGGTGGAGCATGCTGCTGATAGTGTGATCATTTTAAATGAAGAAGGATACCCTTCCTATGTTTCTCCTTCAATGGGAAGAATTTTGGGATACAAAGAAGCCGAATTAATGCAAATGAATGTATCGGAATTAACCCACCCTGATGAAGCGGAAGCTATCAAACAAGTATTTCAGGAAGTAATGGAAAACCCGGGTGTTCCAATTAGGGGACATTATTCAAAAATTCGTCATAAAGATGGTAGTTGGCGTTGGTTTGAGGATACGATTACCAATATGTTACACATTCCGGCTATTAACGGAATTGTTGAAAACATGAGAGATGTTACCGAAAAACTTGAAATAGAAAGAAGGATCATCACCGAAAAAGAATTATCTGATACCGTGATCAACGGCCTGCCAGGTATTTTTTATCTATTCAATAAAAATGGGAATTTTCTCCGGTGGAATAAAAATTTCGAAACGGTAACTGGTTATAATGCGGAAGAAATCAGTCGTATGCATCCAATTGATTTTTATGATGATGACTTAAAAGATGTGGTGAAAGAAAGAATTGAGTCAAATTATTATAAACAGAATCCTGGTATTGAATTACTGCTATTTACAAAAGAACGTCAGAAAATTCCTTTTTATATTAATTCAATTGTAATAAAATATGAGGAGGCCGCCTGTGTAATGGGGATGGGAATTGACGTTACAGACCGGCGAAAAATTGAACAGGAACTAATTGTATCCAATTATAATCTTGAGCAGAAAGCAACAGCTTTAAAAAATTCATTTGCAGAACTGGAACAGTTTGCCTACATCGTTTCGCATGATTTACAGGAACCACTTAGAATGGTGTCAAGCTTCCTGGTATTACTGGAAAAAAATTACAAATCAAAACTGGATGAAAGGGGTGAAAAATATATTCACTTTGCGGTAGATGGTGCAAAAAGAATGAAGCAACTGATTATGGATTTGCTGGAGTATTCCCGAACAGGCACTAATAAAGATATTCCTTCAGACACGGATATGAATAACGTATTGGTAGATTTATTAAATGTATTGCGGAATTTAATCAAAGAGCACCAGGCGGTTGTGGAGGTAGATGATTTACCAGTATTGCCCGCTACCAGCCGGGTTCAAATGTTTCAGTTAATGCAAAACCTTGTAGGGAATGCCCTGAAATATCATGGCGATAAAGAGCTGCTGATAAAAATTAAAGTCAGGGATGATGTTAACCAATGGATCTTTTCGGTGCAAGACAATGGCATTGGTATAGATCCGAAGTATTTTGAAAAAATATTTGTTATTTTTCAACGTTTACACAGCCGCAATGAGTTTTCCGGAACAGGAATCGGCCTTGCCATTTGCAAAAAAATTGTAGATAAACTGGGAGGTAAAATATGGGTTGAGTCTGAACGTGGTGTTGGCAGTACTTTTTATTTCAGTGTTCCAAAAGGCATTGACTAATGCTGCCCAAAATGCAGCTCAAATGAAATTCTAAATGTCTCCGTGGATAGTAAGTGTCTGACAAACTGGGATTTTTAAATGGCAGAAATGATTTAATTAATGTCAATGGGTTTTAGCAAGCGAAAGAAAATCTAATAAATCGGAAGCAAATTTCCTTGGATGCGAAAAATGAATATTGTGTGCAGTGTTTTCATAAAGAATGTGTTTTACAAAACCGGGATGCTTTTTTTGTAATGCGCTGTTTTCCTTTTCAAAGGGAAAGATATCCTCTTCGCTGATTGGGTCAAGTATCAAAACAGGTACACACAAATTCCGAAAAATAATTTTTGGTTCAATCAGTGCCATCGACTCACCAAATAGAGAAGCCCTAGTGGTATTATAGATCAGGTCTCTGTATTGGTTGATGTTCGCCATATTAAAAAACAACATTAAATCATTTCCTACTGACCATTTACCTTGCGTTGTCTTAGATATCCAGGATAACAGTTCAAATTGTGTCCCGGTTTCACTCATGTCATATATACTACAATAAGCCTCCAGTTCAGAGTCAAAAAGTGTTTTGGGCAACTGATCTAAACCAATGGATTGAATTTTCTTTTCAACTTCAGCCGGGGATAGCAGGTGGTTGTAGGAATTAAAAGCCACCGATCCGCCATCTTCAAGTACCAGTCCGTAAACCATATTAGGGTAGGCATCATAAAAGGCGGTACTAATATATCCGCCCCGGGAAAAGCCACCAATGAAAGCTTTTTTTATAAGCAGGGTATCCATCAACACTTTTATATCATCTGCCACATGATAAAGCGAAACTTCATGCGGAGGAATGGGCGTTTGTCCGTGTCCGTAATAGTCAATTGCAATAACAAAATACCCTTCTACCGCCAGCTTCTCAGCAAATTGTACACACTCATAAGCGTTCGTTAAGCTGCCATGAATCCATACCAAAGGAGTACCGGATCGATTTCCCCATGTAAGATAATGCATCAAAATATTGCCGGTCTGTACAAATGCGCCATGTTCCTTTTCAAAAAGTTGAAACTCATTCTTTGCTAAAATGTAATTTTTTTTTAAGGAGATAGTATCTGGCTTCGAAGTAATATTTTGTCCATGTAGCTGTAACACAAATAAAAAGAACGACAGGTTTATTAAAAGTACTCTCATGATTCAAAGTTGCAACAATCGGCCTCATTAAAGTGGCCTGAATTCGTTTGTTAACTGTGTAAAGCTACGAATGCTGAATTTGATGAAGCAAATCAATGGATATAGTGAAAGCAAAGCGCAGCAAACAGACCTCCGATAATTGGGCCTACAACAGGTATCCAACTGTATTGCCAGTCGCTGCCACCCTTTCCTTTTATTGGTAATATTGCATGCATAATTCTGGGTCCAAGGTCTCTCACCGGATTGATGGCATAACCGGTTGTTCCGCCCAAACTTAGTCCAATGCCCAATACCAGTAATGCAACAGGTAATGCATCTAGTGCGCCGAGGCTATTATTGGGTGCTACCAAAAACAATACACCCAATATTAATATAAAGGTGCCGACAATTTCAGAGATTAAGTTGTCAGTTGTTTTTCGGATAGCCGGTGAAGTACAAAAGACGGCATGTATAATACTGCTATCGGTCGTTACTTCAAAATGCCTTCTGTACACCAGCCAAACAATAAATGAACCGAGCATTGCACCCAGTAGTTGCGCCGCAACATACATCGGAACACTTGCCCAGGCAAATTTCCCCAATGATGCAAGCGCCAATGTTACAACTGGATTCAGGTGGCCTCCACTTGATGCGGCAGTTACATACACACCTACAAAAACACCGATGGCCCAGCCAAAAGTGATCACAATCCAGCCTCCGCTGTTTCCTTTTGTTTTATTTAAAATTGCATTGGCAACTACGCCATCTCCTAAAGTAATTAAAATAGCAGTGCCGGTAAGTTCGGCTACAAATGGCGTCATGTAAAGTGGAATTAGATAATTAACAAGTTCGTTAAGGGTACAAATTAGTGAATTAAATATTGCCGGGCAATTGTTTCAAAATCTTTTATTTGTTGAGTAATCCATTCCTTTTCTTTGTTCAACTCCTTTGCCATAATCGCAGCCACCAAAGGCGACGCAGCTATAGCTGCGGCTGCATCCATAAACAATGCTCTGGTTCGTCTTGCCAATACATCTTCCACCGTCATGGCCATTTCCTGCCGCACAGCCCATAACACGGTGGCTTTGTTATAAGGTAAATCAGAATGAATTTTTTCCGCTAAATCCGGCTGCTCATTCATCAATTGCTGAATGAACGGTGCATCACTTCCATAAATGTAGAGCGGATCTTCCAAAGCAACGCTTGTTGTACATCCGTGTATGAGTAAAGATTCAGTAATGCAGGGATGCATTTTTAGTTTCGCTGAAAAAACTGCATTGTCAACAGCATGTTTCCCCATGGTACGATAGGTTGTCCATTTGCCACCGGTAATGGTTACCAGGCCACTATCCGATACAATGGTGGTATGGTCTCTTGGCAAAATTGATGTCATTTTTTTACCCTTTACTTTTATCAACGGTCTCATGCCGGCAAACACACTTTTTACATCACTGTATTGTATATCCGATGTCAGGTAGCGGTTAATATGATGCAGTATAAAATCAATTTCTTCTGGAAGGGGTTTTGGCTCCAGCGCTACATCGTTAACCGGGGTGTCTGTTGTTCCCAAAACAACTTTGTTGTGCCAGGGTACTGCAAATAACACTCTCCCGTCATCCGTTTTAGGAATCATCAAGGCTTGCCTGCCAGGGAAGAATTTTGCATCCACCACAATGTGAACTCCCTGAGATGGCGATACAATTGGCTGGTGGGTGGCATCATCCAATTTCATCACATCATCTGTAAATATCCCGGTAGCATTGATCACGGAATTGCCCTTAACTGCATATTCTTTTCCTGTGAGTACATCCTGTACCACCACACCCGTTATGCGTTTGCCCGTTTTGGTAAGACTGGTTAGTTTGCAATAATTAATGATTGCAGCCCCCTGTTCTTCTGCAGTTTGCGCCAGGTTAATGGCCAATCTGGAATCATCAAACTGTCCATCATGATAGAGTACACCGCCGTTTAGATTTTTAGGAGAAATGGCAGGTAATAATTCCTGTGTCAATTTTTTGCTGAGTACTTTTGTTTTGCCTAGACTAAGCTTTCCGGAAAGTATATCGTACATGGTAAGTCCGATTCCATAGTACCATTTTTGCCACCAGTGAAGGGATGGTATTATAAAAGATAAATTATGACAGACATGCGGTGCATTTTTTAATAACAAACCTCGTTCTTTCAATGCTTCTCTTACCAATTTAATATTGCCTTGTGCAAGGTAGCGTACACCGCCATGAACCAGCTTTGTACTTCTGCTGGAAGTACCTTTTGAAAAATCAGACTGCTCCACCAATAAGGTTTTATATCCTCTGGAGGCCGCATCCACAGCGGCTCCCAATCCAGTAGCGCCTCCGCCGATTACAATGATATCCCATTGCGCCACTACTTCTAACTGCGATAACATTTTTTTTCTGTCCATCATACTGTTATTGCACCTGATGTTTTAAAGTTCAGAATGCTGGTTGTTGTACCTGATTTTTCTTAGCAATCAGGTAAGCCTCCAAAAATAGTGGAATTGCTCTGAATAATTTGTTTAGCAGATCAAATTAAAAAATCAGACTGCTCCACCAATGAGGTTTTATATCCTCTGGAGGCCTCATCTATAGCGGCCCTCAATCCACTAGCGCCTCTGTCAATTACAATGATATCCCATTGCGCCACTGCTTCTAACTGCGATAACATTTTTTTGTCCATCATACTGTTATTGCACCTGATGTTTTAAAATTCAGAATGCAGGTTGTTGTACCTGATTTTTCTTAGCAATCACGTAAGCCTCCAAAAATAATGGACTTGCTCTGAATAATTTGTTTAGCAGATCAAAACGTCTTTAGGAGGTGCTGAATAATATTAGAGTGTATCTGTTGAGTATTTAATAGCTAAAAAACACCTGTAATAGTCATCAGCTATTTTATAAACCTAAAAATTTACTTTTCAAAAGTGAAGTATTTAAAAATGTGATGACTGTAAAATTATAAGGTTCTTTTTTTATGCGATAAAGTGACTGCCCTCCATCAATGTATGCGATCACCACGTACCTCTATTTGCTCCATTACTTTATTTTCATAATCCAGCCATTGTTTCCAACGTGTCCTCACTTTAATTTTGGGCAGATAAGTGTCTGCCAGTTCAATAAATAAAGTATAATGCCCGGCTTCACTTTCCATAAAGCGCCTGTAAAATTTTCGCATATATGCGTCATCCAATCCTTCGCTCAATCTTTTAAACCGTTCACAGCTTCTTGCCTCAATTAAAGCCATCGTTAGTAAATGATCAAGCAGCCGGTCGTCCGGACTTCCTCCTTTTAACTGAAATTCAATTAATTTATTTACATATACATCTTTACGCTGCTTGCCAAGCTGGAGCTTTCTTTTATGCAGTTCAGCCAGTACCAGTCTGAAATGTCCCCATTCTTCAGTTACAATTGGGCTTAGTGCAGTTACCAGTTTTTCTTTATCTGAATAGCGTTGTATCAATGTGATGCAGGTGGTGGCTGCCTTTTGTTCACAATAGGCATGGTCGGTTAAAATTTCATCCAGTTGTAGTTCCGCAAGGTTTACCCATCTTGGATCGGATGGTAATTTTAGTCCGAGTATATTCTTTACATCTATGCTGTTTGTATTCATTGCCCAAAAATAAATAATCTAATTTGGTTTGGTAAGCAAGGTTTTATTAATTTAGGGCTCAATTTTTTTTTCAATGAAAATCTTACCACTGATAATCTCGGCTGCAATTACCGCCGGTTTGGTTGTTGCACTTAATACTAAATTGTTATTACCTGCTCCACTGGGTAAATTGTTAAGTCCACAGCACGGTATCTGGCAGAATGCTGAAAATAGTAACGCCAATTTTAGTGCAGATTTTAATTTTTCACAATTAAAAGGAACGGTAGATGTGTACCTGGATGACCGGTTGGTTCCGCATGTTTTTGCCGAAAATGAAAATGACATCTACTTTGTACAGGGCTTTTTGCATGCTAAATTCAGGCTGTGGCAGATGGAATTGCAAACGCATGCGGCGGCCGGACGAGCCAGCGAAATAGTTGGAAATATTGCGCTTAAGCATGACCGTGAATTTAGAAGACTGGGGATGGTGTATGCTGCCGAAGCATCGTTGAAAGAGATGGAAAGTGACCCGGTTACCAAATCAAGTTGCGATGGTTATACCGCTGGGGTTAATGCGTACATTGCCACACTTTCAGAAAGTACCTTGCCATTGGAATATAAATTGCTGGGGTACAAGCCAGAAAATTGGACCAATTTAAAAACAGCTTTATTTTTAAAAAATATGTCAGAGAATCTTGCAGGTGGCGAAGATGATTTTGAAATGACCAACGCAAGGAGTTTTTTTAGTAAAGAAGATTTTGCAAAACTTTACCCGTTAAGTCAGGACTCACTTGATCCGATCATTCCTAAAGGAACTGTTTTTATCCAGCCTTCATTTACACCGCAGGTGCCTTTGGATGCAGATTCTCTGTACTTCGAAAACCAGTCGGTTGCAGTTACGAAGGAAGAGAAACCAGATCCAGACAATGGCAGCAATAACTGGGCAGTTGCCGGTTCAAAAACTAAAACAGGCGCTCCCATTTTATGCAACGATCCGCACCTTGGTTTGAACTTGCCGTCTTTATGGTTTGAAATGCAATTGACTACTCCCAATTACAATGCTTATGGTGCAACCTTTCCCGGGGCGCCAGGTATTATCATTGGTTATAATGATAGCATCGCCTGGGGTGTTACCAATGGGGGCAGAGACGTAAGAGATTACTATGAAATAAAATTTAAAGATGATACCCGAAAGGAGTATTGGTATAATAACAGTTGGAACAGGACCGAATTCAGGTATGAAGAAATATTGGTAAAGGATTCATTGCCTTATTATGATACCGTTGCCTACTCACTTTTTGGCCCGGTGATGTATGATAAAAGTTTTAGTGGAGGCAGGGCTGCCAACTCAAGGTATTTTTCGGTTCGTTGGAAAGCACATGACAACAGCAATGAGTTGAAGGCTTTTTTAATGTTGGATCGGGCAAAAAATTATGACGATTATTTAGATGCTGTAAAAAATATGAAAACGCCCGGGCAGAATTTTGCCTTTGCAGCTAAATCAGGCGATATTGCGATGCGCACACAAGGAGAATGGCCGGCGAAATGGAAAGGTCAGGGCGACTTCATAATGCCGGGTACGGATAGCCGCTATTTGTGGCAGGGTATGATCCCTTTTGATGAAACGCCGTTTCAATATAATCCCGAAAGAGGCTTTGTAAGCAGTGCCAACCAAAATCCTGCAGATTCTACCTATCCATACTATCTCGGACGTGGATATCCGCTTTATCGGGGTGTAATCATCAACAGGAAGTTGGCAGAGATGAGTAATATTACGGGGGACGATATGATGAAATTACAAACGAATAATTACAACGTATTTGCAGAAATGGCGATGCCTGTATTTTTAAAAAATATGAAAGAAAGTGAATTGAGTGAATCTGAAAAGAAATACTTTGATCTTTTAAAAGCATGGGATTTTAATAACGCTCCCGATTCAAAAGGCGCAACCGTGTTTGCAGTTTTATGGGATAGTTTTCAAGCTTCGATTTACGACGATGAATTTAAAGCAGCACCGGCAGTTATTATGCATCCTTATGAAAGTAATTTGCTGGAAGGAATTTTGAAAGATTCCGTCTACCAGTTTGTAGACAATATTTCCACTCCAGCAACAGAAACATTGGCAGATGCAGTTACAACCGCTTTAAAGCTTACTGCCGAAAAGTTGGTAAAAATAGAAAAAAGCAAAAGATTGGAATGGGCAAAATATAAATCAACAAGTGTGAATCACCTTACCAAACTGGCGGTATTGAGCAGGTTGAATCTACCTATAGGAGGAGGCACCCATTGCATTAATGCTGCTAAATCCAATCATGGTCCGAGTTGGCGAATGATTGTTAGCCTAACACCAAAGACTGAAGCCTATGGCGTATATCCGGGTGGACAAAGTGGAAATCCGGGCAGTTCCTTTTACGATAATTTTGTTGATAAATGGGCGGCCGGAGAATATTACCCGTTATGGGTGATGGCAAGAGGAGAGGAGAAGGATAAACGGGTAAAGGCCACCATCAGTTTTAATAAGTTGTAACTGGCTTGCAGCATTTAAAAATGAATAAACGATCATCTTCGAAACCTAATCTTATCAAATTTATTATATGAAATTTATAGTCTCTATACTATTGATTGCTCTCTTGAGTGTTGCAGCTTGTTTATATTTACCCTGGTGGAGCATTGCAATCGTTGCTTTTATTGTAGCAGCATCCATTCCTCAAAAACCAGTGAAATCATTTTTTACCGGCTTTATTTCTTTGTTTTTATTATGGGGAACACTCGCCTGGATTTTAAGCAATAATAACAATCATCTGCTGGCGCATAAAATTTCTGTCTTGATACTAAAAATGGACAGCCCGGTCTTATTAATAACAGCTACCGCTGTTTTGGGTGCACTGGTGGCTGGTTTTGGTGCATTGGCAGGAAGTTTTGTACGAAAAAGCTGATTGGGTGTATAAGCAAAAATTCTCTTGAATGAATTAGTTTTTTTCATTGAATGCTCAATTCGAAGTTTATTTATAATAATCTCAGATATCCGTTTTGCATTGTAAGCATTTTAAATTTCCAGCTTTGACTCATTGTAATTATTACTTTCATTTTTAATCAAATTCGTAATTTGCGGTTGCTTTTAATTTTCTGACTTTTCAATTTATCTGGGTATGTTTTGTTTTAAAAATGCAATAGATCAATTACTTCGTCAATCAAATAGCTTAGTTTTTATTTGATTTTTTATACATAATATTTAATTGAATCGCAATCGCCCTTAATTTCGTTGTCAATCAAACTCCGTTATGCGACTATTTTTTTTCCTGCCATTCCTTTTTTGTTCGTTTCAGATTTCTGCACAAAAAATAAGTGGTACCGTTTTAAATGACAAAGGGGAGTTGTTGCCCTATTCATCCATTACGATAAAGGGCACCACCATCGGCGCAAGCGCAAACAACAGGGCCAGGTTTACAATTGCACTTACACCTGGTAGTTATACGGTCGTTTGTCAGCATATTGGCTATATCACAAAAGAAAAGAATGTTTCCGTTGTTGAGCACGATGAAGAATTGTCATTTGTTATGTCTGAATTAAAACTTGATTTAAAGGAAGTGGTGATAAAGAATAAAGATGAAAATCCCGCTTATGCCATCATAAGAGCTGCTATTAAAATGCGGGAAACTTACAATAAGCAGGTAAGTGCTTTTACGTGCGACCTTTATACGAAAGACATGATGAAGCTTCGCCGCCTTCCTAAAAAAATATTTGGCAGAAAAGTGCCGGATGAAGACCGGCAGGATATGGGATTAGATACGATGGGGCAAGGCATCATCTATTTGTCAGAATCCATTTCAAAAATATCTACTGAACTACCAAATAAGTTTAAACTGGAAGTGCAAAGCAGCCGGGTGAGCGGGAGCGATGGATTTGGATTTACATTTCCAGCCTTCATTTCTTTTTATCAAAATAATGTGACGGTTTTTACCGAGCGGCTAAATCCCCGTGGGTTTGTTTCTCCCATTTCAGACAATGCCATTCATTTTTACAAGTTTAGGTTTTTAGGCAGTTTTTGGGAGAATGGCAAAGAGATTAACAGCATCCTGGTTATACCTCGTAGGAATTTTGAGCCTTTGTTTTCTGGTATCATTAATATTATTGAAGGGGAATGGCGAATACACAGTGTTGATTTATTTTTAACTAAAAAGGCACAGTTGGAAATTATTGATACGCTCCAAATTACCCAGTTTCATGTACCGGTTGGCAACAAAGCATGGAGGGTAAAAAACCAGTTGGTACACTTTTCATTCAATCAGTTGGGAATAGATGCTGTAGCTGATTTTGTGAATGTGTACAGCAATTACAATCTGGCACCGGTATTTGAAAAATTTTTTTTTAACAATGTGGTTATTAAATACGATACGGCAGTCAATAAAAAATCAAAGGCTTACTGGGATACCATTCGTCCAATGCCACTTGAAAAGGAAGAAGTAAGAGATTACCTGGTGAAGGACAGTCTTTTTGAAATTAGAAAAGATTCCTCCCTTAGCGAGCGATCGATTGATTCCCTGAAGAAAAGACAGGGTAAAATAAAGCCATTGGCGGTGTTTTGGGATGGCATTAACCGCACACACTATAGCACTATCAACACATTTCGTTGGGGCGTATCCTCCCTGATTAAGCAACTGGAATACAATACAGCCGAAGGCGTAGTTCTAAACGGCTCAGGATATTTTAGAAAAACGTTTAATAAAACAAGACATGATCTTTCTATTAATCCGGCAGTACGATATGGTTTTTCAAACAAACATCTGAATGCCTGGATTGATATAACAGTTCGAACAAATGATCTTGATACAGATACACGCTTACGACGTCACGCCTGGAATTTTTCGGGAGGTAAACGCGTTACACAATTTAATAAGGAAAGTCCTGTCACCCCTTTGGTCAATACCATTAGTACGTTGTTTTATGGCGATAATTTAATCAAGACTTATGAAAATATTTTTTCAACGCTAGGTTATAGTAAACGTTTTGAAAGTGGGTTATCCATAAATATCAATGGTCTCTACGAGGACAGAATTCCGCTTGTGAACACTACTAATTTTACGTTCTTTAAAAAAGATAGTATCAACATCACGCCAAATTATCCATACGAGAAAATAAATGAAGCAGATTTTATTCGCCACAAGGCAGTGATTTTAAGTGTTGATTTTAGCATAAAGCCTGGTCAGAAATTTATCCAGTTTCCTAACAGAAAAATTTCGATCGGATCGAAGTTACCCACCTTCAGTTTAAATTACACCAGAGGATTTAAAGGAATAGCAGGCAGTAATGTTGATTTTGATAAATGGAGATTTTCCATTCAAAATGACAAGAATTTTAAGTTAGCTGGTAGGTTAAATTATAAAGTTGGAGTAGGTGGATTTTTAAATAAAAGATCTGTTTTCATCCAGGATTATCAACACTTCAATGGCAACAGGTCTTTAGCAGCTAGTGAATATCTGAATAGCTTTCAACTGGCACCCTACTATGCAAATAGTACAACGGCGGCTTTTTACAGCATTGCACATATTGAACATCATTTGAACGGGTTTATTACCAATAAAATTCCGGGTTTCAATCGCCTAAATTGGAATCTTGTGGCTGGGGGTAATTCATTTTTTATCAATGGAAGCGAGAATTATTCGGAGGTATTTGTTGGTCTTGAAAATATCCTCAAAATATTTAGGGTAGATTTTGTGGTTGCTTATCAGCAAGGAAAAAAGGGAATAACAGGTGTAAGAATTGGAACAGGGGGATTATTGGGAGCTAGTATAAAAAGAACATCTACCAGTGGAGGCAGTACAAATTCAAATGCAATGGGATTCTAATAACTTAATTTTTTTGAAAAACAGTTGCTGAATTTATACAATTACATATTTAGCAGGCAATTGTGATTGCCGAAGCAATAAAATTTATTTTTTGGAGTTGTTAGTTTTTAGCAACAGCGTTTCCCATTAATTTTTAAAGACTACTATTTTTTTTGTATGGAATAAAAATAATGAAAGATTATTGATTTGTAACGGGAAGCCGTCTTTCAAAATTTCAGGATGTTTTTTGGACAGTATTAATTAATTTAAAAATAACTCGGGCAAAATTTTTCCCGGTAAAAAAGGCCGTTAGATGTTTTTTTTTCTAAAAATTACTGAATACAGTTTTAGATTTCAGGTAAGTATGAATTTGAGTATTAAAAAAACTAAACTATTTATCTTATCTACTGATAAAACTATTTACTTTTACATTTATTTAATTCTTTTATCATCGGTTTGCTTAATCATTTTTTAAAAACCGAAACATCCCATTTTATGAAGAAAAAAATATTCAGTCTGTTTTTATCGGTTTTTAGTTTCACGATTCTAATAGCTCAGGATTTTCATCTGACCGCTTTTACTGGTGTTAGTAATTACCAGGGCGATTTGCAGCCGGGTTTTTTTACTTTTAGACAAGCAAACGCAGCCATTGGTTTCGGTGCTTTATACGAAGTAAGCGAAAGGCTTTACGTCCGGGCAAATGTGTCATTTGGCAAAATAAGGGGAGATGATAAGCGTTATGCAAGGAATACGAGCCGAAATCTTAGCTTTTCCTCGCCGATTGTTGATTTCCACATTGGGGCTGAGTATGATATTTTAAATTCTTACGAGAGAATGTTCGTTCCTTTTGTATTCACCGGCATATCAGTTTTTAACTTCAACCCCTCTGCTCAGGATTCAGCCGGACTTGGTCAGGTCTTTTTACGGCCATTGGGAACAGAGGGGCAGGGATTTAATGGTAGTAATAAATATAGGCTTACTCAAATGGCCTTGCCTTTTGGAGCCGGTGTAAAATACTCCGTTTCAGACAATGTAAAAATTCGTTTGGAAATGGGTTTTCGTAAAACCTTTACTGACTACCTGGATGATGTAAGCACTGTCTACGCAAACCCAGCGGCTTTGCTTGCAAACAATGGTGCTTTGGCAGTGAGTATTTCTTACAGGACAGATGAAATATCGGTACATTCCAAATCATACCCCGGACCTAACCGTATCAGAGGCAATCCTAAGTTGAAAGACTGGTATTATTTTGCAGGAATCGGGGTTAGTTTCAGATTATCATCTGACAATAACTATTAACTGAAAATATTGAATAGATAATACTGTTTTTAAAATAAACAGCATTATCTATTTGTTTTTATTACCCAATGCAATTCCCACATTCTAAAGCCGTTTTGATCCAATTTTCCAATATGCTGCATTTCAATCGAAATGTGCCCTTTTAGATTCTACCTCTCGCTTGAATTTTACATTTTATTCCGGGGTTGAAAAAAGTTAGGCTTCTTTTTTTTGATTGAATATGTTTTACAAATTGTTATTCCTTTTACTGGTAGTAGTATTTCCTGAGTAAGGAAAAAAAGCTAAGCTCTTACCCCATTGATGCAGGTGAAAATACCGTTTCCTAAAAAAAATATTCTGAGTTATTTCCACCAACGGGTAATTTTTTAGCAAATTTTTCGTTTCATGATCAATCATATTAAAGGAATGATATTTGCAATCTTCCCCGTACATAATATAAATCTATGAAATCATTATTTTTAAGTGCCAGTATTTTGCTATGCGTTAACTTTTCTGAAGCGCAAAATATCCATTTTACTATGTTTGCTGGCATAAGCAATTACCAGGGCGATCTGCAACCCAAGCGATTTACTTTTGAGCAGGGAAATCTTGCACTCGGGGTTGGCGGACTGTATGAGTTATCGGAAAAACTATATCTACGAGGGAATGTTACCTTTGGTAAAATAAAAGGAGATGATAAAAAATCCTTTACCAATTCAACCCGAAACTTAAATTTCGCTTCTAATGTACTTGATGTACACCTAGGTTTAGAATATGATGTCCTTAATTCTTATGACAGAAGTTTGGTGCCGTTTGTTTTTGCGGGCGTTTCTATCTTTAATTTCAGTCCCTATACATTTGATACAACAGGACGAAAAGTAGCTCTACAGCCTTTGGGAACAGAAGGTCAGGGCTTTTTCCAGGGAAGAGAAAAATACGGTCTTACACAGCTTTCATTGCCTTTTGGGGGTGGTTTAAAACTTGCGCTGTCCGAAAATGTGAGGGTACGTTTTGAGATAGGGTTCAGAAAAACATTCACTGATTATTTAGATGATGTAAGTTCTACCTATGCTGATAGAGCACAATTGTTAATCAACAATGGGCAGCGTGCAGTTGATCTTGCTTTTAGAGGCGATGAATTAAAAGGAAGCACTTTAGCTTATCCTGCAGTAGGTGCACAAAGAGGAAATGCAGGAAATAAAGATTTATATTATTTTGCAGGCATTGGTATTAGCTTTCGTTTATCGCCGATGTCCGAAAGTCGGGAAAGAGGTGCTGGAGGAGGAAGGGGTAAATTCGGCTGTCCTACAAATTTGTATTGATGATTCTTAGACAGGATGTTAAATTTAATATGCCCGAATCGATCGGGTCATTGTAGATAAATAAAAAAAGAGCACCGGAAGGTGCTTTTTTTATTTGCATGCTATCTCATCATTCACGCAACCATTCTCCGGTTTTAGTGTTTTAAGTTTGTACTGAAAAAATAATGAATGGGATATAATTCACTTGAATCATGTTTGATTGACCTTGAAAAAAATGGTGAACTGATTCGTATTAAAGAACAGGTAAATCCGCACCTGGAGATGGCTGCGATACATTTGCGCATTTACGAAGCAGGTGGTCCTGCTTTACTTTTCGAAAATGTTTTGGGAAGTCAATTCAGGGCAGCCTCCAATATTTTTGGCACTTTAAAAAGAAGTAAATTTATTTTCAGAGATACTTTGCAACTGGTGCAGCAATTAATAGAACTGAAAAATGATCCGGTTAAGGCGATCAAACATCCCCTTGATAATTTTAGTGCGGGTCTTGCTGCACTCAAAGCTCTGCCATTAAAGAACCCATTCCAAAAACCTGTCCTTTTTCAGGAAATCAATATTGCTGATATTCCGCAAATACAGCATTGGCCCATGGATGGTGGTGCCTTTGTTACGCTGCCCCAGGTTTATACCGAAGATATCGACAAGCCGGGGATCATGAATGCCAACCTGGGAATGTACCGCATCCAGTTATCAGGTAATGAATATGAAATGAATAAAGAAATTGGCTTGCACTACCAGTTGCACCGGGGTATTGGTGTGCACCAAAGCAAAGCCAATAAAAAAGGGTTGCCACTAAAGGTGAGTGTATTTGCGGGCGGTCCACCATCGCATAGTGTTAGTGCGGTAATGCCGTTGCCGGAAGGGATTAGTGAGATGACTTTTGCGGGTGTTTTGGGTAATCGTAGGTTCAGGTATGTCTATGTAGATGGACATTGCGTTAGCACAGATGCTGATTTTGTAATTACCGGCGAAGTATTCCCCGGCGAAAATAAACCTGAAGGACCTTTTGGTGATCACCTCGGTTATTATAGTTTAAAACATGATTTTCCTTTATTAAAAGTGCATAAAGTGTACGCCCGAAAAAATGCAATCTGGCCTTTTACAGTCGTGGGACGGCCACCACAGGAGGATACTAGTTTTGGGCAGTTGATACATGAAATGACGGGTAGTGCAATTCAAGCAGAAGTACCCGGTCTAAAAGAAGTCCATGCCGTTGATGCAGCGGGCGTTCATCCGCTATTGTTAGCCATCGGTAGTGAGCGGTACACCCCTTATGCACCTGCCCGGCAGCCTTCTGAATTACTGACGATTGCGAACCATGTATTGGGAACCGGGCAGCTTAGTTTAGCTAAGTTTCTTTTTATAACCGCTGATGATACTAATAAATTAAACACTGGTGATATCAGTGCTTATTTACAATTTATATTGCAACGGATCGATCTTAAAAGGGACATACATTTCTATACCAATACCACGATTGACACACTCGATTATTCAGGTACTTCGCTTAACAGTGGCAGTAAAGTGGTACTGGCTGCCTACGGAGAAATCATCCGGCAACTAGCAAAAGAAATACCTCAATGCCTTAACGATTTACAGGGTTTTGAAAAGCCAAAATTGGTAATGCCCGGAGTAGTAGCACTTCAAACCAAACCGTTTTCAAATTATGCAAATTCGAAAACAGAATTTGCATCGTTGGATGAGCAGTTGAAAGACAATTTTTCTGAACTACAGGGTATCGCATTTATAATTGTTTGTGACAACGCTGGTTTTGTAAGTGATACACTTCGTAATTTTCTTTGGGTAACCTTTACCCGATGCAATCCTTCACATGATATGTATGGCATAGGCGTTGTTCAGGAAAACAAACATTGGGGTTGCAAAGGTCCACTGGTATTTGATGCCAGGATAAAACCACACCATGCACCACCGGTAGAATTGGATGCAGCAACAGAAAGAAAGATTGACCGGCTTTTTGATAAAGGCGGAAGCTTATATGGTATTTTATAACCTTTTAATCACCAGTTTTCCGGTATATTCCTTTAGCACTTCATTAAAAAAATTTTTGACTGAACTATATTTTGCTACTGGTATTTTAAATTCGTTTAGTTCAAGTTTTACAACAGATTGAAGCATTCTTTTGGTTTCATCATAAGTATAGGAACTGCTGAAACTGCAATAATTATTATGAAATTCTTTTGCTTCAGGAATTGATTCAACTGTGTACCCATCCGGTAAATGGTAGCTGGTGGTATCTGTTTTTATAAAGGGATGCTCAAAATAAAAATCTTGCGTGCGTCCATCTGACTTTGGTAAATCACTGCCCCATATTTTATAAATTCTTGGATTGAGAAAAACTTTTTTGCCTGCCGTAAACTCCGGAATTTTATGAAGGCTCATAGTTATTTTTGTATCATCCTTTTTATTTGAAAGATCGTAAATAATATCGAAATCATCTGGCTCGGGATATCCAATATAGTTTACAAGGAATTTTTTTTGCTCGTCCTTTTTTTGGTTGTCGAGGTAGTTGGCAAAGTCTTGTCGGTACGCTCCAGTGGTTTGAAGGTGAACGGTTACTGTTCCCGAATTGTCTTCCGCTAATTCTACCAAACTATTGGATGAAAAGACATTATCCAAAGCGTTGCTTTTGGGTGTTGGCACTAGTTTTCCTCCGTCCTCCGCAATCAACAACGCATATTTATTTTCAGTAAAATTCCCAAGAACGCCGAATTCCGCAGTATTGCTGGTGCATTCCAACCAGATCGTATCTTTTTGATTTGGGATACATAATATTACATGATTGAATCCATTATAAGGAAAGGCCGGATCTACAGGAGATTTATTGTAGTCAGAATTAATAAGCGCCTGGTAACTTTTTATGTCGATTGCACTTAAGCAGGCTTGTGCGTAATTACTTAATGCTTTGCAATCGCCATATTTTTTCTTATCAACAAAATTTGCGTCAAAAGGCTTAAACCCCCCAATACCCAGGCTAATCAATACATACCTGCAGTTGGATTGCAGGTATGTATAAATGATTTTTATTTTATCCCTGTCGTTCGGTGCATCTTTTACCAGCGATTGAAAGAATTGTTTTCTTTCATCGGTAAGGTTGTTGGCAGATTTAGCAAGCAATCCATACCATTTACCGAAATTTTTCCAGGTAGTCATGTCTCCTTCATAATTATCCAGTTCAAATTTGTTGGGCGATATTAAAATGTGTGGATACCGGCTTGCATAGCTAACAGCACCCACTTCATATTCAAGCGCCGGAAGGTTTTTGATTGACCATGAATAAGTTTTTATTTTTCCGTCATCGGTTGTTGACGGAAGAATAGTGGTGTTGATTCCTTTAAACCTTAAATCAAGATCTGTTGGCACAGTGGCTGTATAAATCGAACTCTCAACGGATTGCTCTGGCATTTGAACCTGGTAGCGGGGGTAGTTGAGTAATCCATTTAACTTTAATTCATAATCTACCTGAATCGTTAATGGATAGGCTGGTGCAGGAAATTCAATATAAAATACTTTACCATCTGGCACTAAACCCTCACCTGAAGATTGCATTATTAAATCAGACTTTTTATATTTTCTGATAACTGCTCCTCTGGCATCAAAAAGCTGAATTTGAACGCTTTCAAGTGATACAAATTTATCCGTGAATTCATGAAACTCAAGTTCGTCTTTTCCATTTTCGTTTAATATAGTCACCACTTTATGCACTTTGTAGCTGGCCTTATTAATGGCCTTTATATCAAAATTGATTCGCTCCGCCCGTTTTACGGAATAGGCATTTTTCTTCAGTTGCTCAGGTATTGATGCAGCATCAAAAACGATGTTTTGAGCATAGCAACAGGGGGATACAAAAGCCAGTAAAATGATGTTGATGATTATTTTCATAGCGGTTCTTTCTTTCTTAAAACGACCTGTTCATTTAGTTTGAATAATAAAATTTTATAAAATGCAGCAAATTCCGGATACTCGGCTACACTAAACCAGGATCTATTAAAATCAATTGATATGCGAATATTGATTTCATTGCTCCCGGTTGTGATAAACCTTTTAAAATGAATACTGGTGTCGGGCATAATTAGAGAGATATCCTGTGGCAATTGTTCAAAAAAGTAATTTGCCGGAATGCTGAAGTTTGCATACATCCTATACTCCTGCAGGTATCCAAATTCAATGTCAGTCTGTCTTTTGGCTGCTATGAAGGGGTTGTCTTCCAAACCTGAAAACATATTGAGGTTGAAATACTGATATGGTCCGGATTGATTAAGCTGGATTGAAAAGGGAATTTTCTGCTCCAGTGCTAAAGCATCATTCTCCACGTTTTCAATCAGCAGGTCGCTTGTTCTTAAAGAAGGGTATTGCTTTTTAAAATAGCGATCCATAAAAATTTCCCGGCTCTTTTGCAAATCTTCTATACGCTCTTTACGTGCGTATCCGCTGGAAGAAACCAATACATCACCTTTCATTGTTCCTGAAGTATCGATATAAGCGCTGATGGCTGTGATGTTTCTAAAACTATTCAGGCTATCAGAAATCTCCAACCATCTTTCCGTTCCTTCCATTACTACAAAGCCTTTTGTATTTAGTACTTTTTCAGGTTTTAAATGATAAGTCACATTTTTATTGGCTGCATCCAGAAGGTACTCCTTATCGTTAGTTGCTACCAACACCATCACCGTATTAAACTGGCTGATAAATGGTAAAGTGGTATTTACCAATCCATTATTCCTTGTACTAAAAAGTACCGGTAGTGCTTTAATACCTGCCTGGTTTAGCAATGAAAGCAACAGTAGGTTTAAGTCGCCGCTGCTGCCGGATTGATCAATAAATGTTTTTTTGATACCCTTGAAAGAATAAATAGATTCCTCCTCATTCCATTGGATTTTTTTTTGAATATACTGATATAAAAAAGTCATTTTATTTTCCAGCCCATTGTAAGCCTTGGCAGCAGCCATGAGGTCGGCTGCTTCGGGTAATTTTTGATTAAGCTGGCTGCCAAAATGTGGATCTTTATTCAGTTCAGTTACTACTTCATTCCATTCGCTGTTTGCATTTATAGTGATGCCATTTCCGTAATCCATTTCAATTAGCCTGAAAGATAAACGTTGCATATAATCTCTGGCCGATCCCATGTAGGGTTCATTTTGCACAGCAGGCAGGTTGCGCATGATGAAGATCTTTTGTGATATTTCAGGGCTTGCGGCAGTACCTTTTACCAGCATACGGTCTGTATGCCTTTTTTTTCTCATTTCAAGCGAATCTGCTGTTAAAGGATGTATGGTAAAATGAAAAATAGAGGGGATATTTATTTCATAGCTACTATATTTAGTGGGTATGTTACTTTGAAAATACCAATCTTTAATTTCGGTGACTGATTTCTTTTGAATTAAATACTTATACTCAATTACACTTCCAACTTTTACCTCAGGAAAAACGATTGTCATCTCGCTGGATTGCTTATTGATTCGCCTGTTGTAGATGCTGCTTTTCTGAACGATCGTTCTCCTGATTTTATGACCTTCTGAAAGGTTAAAAGTGCAGGCTTCTATTTTTATAATGCGTTCTTCATTAGCAGCACTGAAAAAGGGAATGTGTAGATTGCCAAAGATAAGACCGGATGACTTTAAAATTTTTATTCTTACCCGTCGTTCATGCATTGTAAAAAATGGAGATGTGGAATCTATATTTCTCAAAAAATATACTTTACCTAAATCAATCAATTTAAAGGCACTGGCACCCGCATCGAAAGGGCAATCTTTTAGCTCAAGGTCTGCAAGATCAATCTTACCAAATACTGGTAATTCCTTTTGAGCAAATACAGCATTCTGCAAACAATTAAATGCTAGAATTAAAAGGAAGGCTTTCATATTTGAATTCAAATTTCTTTAATCGGGGCTTTGTTTTTTCTTATAAATATATAATACCATTTATGTGAAGGAAGCTGATCGAAAGAATAGAAAGCTTGCAGTTCTCATTTACAGGTATTATTTATTTTAAACAAGATAGATATTTTCAGCTATTTAAATTTAATTTGGGAAAAATATTCCATTTAAAATAAAAGCTATGAAACTTTTAAAGGTATTGGGTGCCATTTTTTTCTTCTGTTCCTGTAATGCTCAGCAAAAGCAGGCAAAGCTTACGCTTAACAAGGATGACAACAGCCTGTTGTGGGAAGTAAGTGGTAAGGGTTTAAAAGGCAACTCTTACCTATTTGGTACTTTTCATTTGATGTGTAAAGATGATATTAAATTTAGTGAGCAATTAAAAACTGCTGTCAATAATTCCGATCTGGTTTATCTTGAAATGGACATGGATGATCCTTCTGTACTGCTTGGAGGACTGATGATGATGAATATGAAAGACGGCAAAAAGCTTCGGGATCTTTACTCGGTTGCCGAATATGAAAAAGTGTCAACCTATTTTAAAGACGTGCTGCACATGCCCATTGGACTATTGGAGAAAACCAAACCATTCTTTCTGGCAGCTATGTTGTACCCCAAAATGATGCCGTGCAAAAATATTTCAGGTGTAGAACAAGAGTTGATGAATCTGGCAAAGCTACAGAAGAAAGAGGTTAAAGGGTTAGAAACCATGGAGTTTCAAGCTTCCGTATTTGATAGTATTCCTTATGAGGAGCAGGCGAAAGATTTATTGAAATCAATCGACAGCATGCAATCTTATCAGCAGTATTTTGATACAATGATTGCAGTTTATAAAACCCAGCGCCTTAATGAAATTGAAAAGCAACTGAACGATACTACTTTTGGAATGGAGAGTCACCAGGATCTGTTATTAAATGACCGTAACATAAACTGGGTGGCACAATTAAAAAACATCATGCAAACGCAAAGTGTATTTGTAGCGGTAGGCACTGGTCATTTGGTTGGTAAAAAGGGTTTAATCAATTTGCTCAGAAAGGAAGGATATACCTTAAAGCCGGTTTTAAACAAATAATTCATTTTTAAAATCAATTTTGTTAAGTTTTAATTAACGGTTAAGCAATCAAACCAAATAGCCGGTAATTTTGTATAAAAGAATAAATTTCTGAATGAATAAGATATTGTACGCCGTACTGTTAATCACGCTTTTTGTTGCCTGTGAGAAGGATATTAACTTTGATTTGAAAGATGCTTCAAAATTGCTGGTTGTTGATGCCAGTATTGAAAACAACCAGCCGCCTGTTGTAATACTTACCAAAAGTCTGAATTTTTATAGTACCATCGATCCGGCATTGTTGTTTAAATCCTTTGTCAGGAATGCGGAGGTAACAATATCAAACGGAACGCTTACACACAGGTTAAAGGAATACGGACAGTTATTGACAGGGACCGATTCATTGTATTATTACAGCATTGACTTCGCTAACCCTTCAACAGCCTTCTCCGGACAACTGGATACCCGTTATACTTTAAGTATAAAAGTTGAAGGAAAGGAATACACTGCCAACACAACCATTCCTACATTAGCAAAACGCCTGGATTCTATTTGGTGGAAACCTGCACCATTTTCGGAAGATACCACCAAAGTGATATTGATGTTAAAAGCTACTGACCCGCCGGGACTTGGTAATTACATTCGATACTTTACCAGTAAAAATAATAATCCCTTTTTGCCGGGAGAAAATTCTGTTTTTGATGACCAGGTGATAGATAATACAACCTATGAGTTGAGTGTTGATCCGGGAATTAATCGGAACAACCGAATTCCATCAGATGATAATTTTTTTAAAAAAGGCGATACGGTAACACTAAAAATTTCTAATATAGATAAGACAACCTACACATTTTGGAGTACCTGGGAGTTTGCTTTCCAAAGCATTGGCAATCCGTTTGCGCAGCCCAATAAAGTGATTGGTAACATAAGCAATGGCGCCCTGGGTGCTTTTTATGGTTATGCGTCTTCCTATAAAACAATTGCCATTCCCAAATAATTTATCACAATTACCCTTCAATTTTAATTAATATTCGCAGAAATTGCCGCCGAATAGTCGGTACATTTTTTCCAAAAGTTAACTCACGCTAAGCGTAGCATACATAAAACTTGTAATTTAGCACACACAAAAATGAAATATGGAAAACAGTTCTTTAGAAAAAGTCCAATGTTTAATAATAGGTTCAGGACCGGCAGGGTACACTGCAGCGATTTATGCAAGCAGGGCAGGACTTAACCCTGTTTTATATCAGGGCATTCAGCCGGGGGGGCAGTTGACCATTACGACCGAAGTTGAAAACTATCCCGGTTATCCCGATGGAATACAAGGACCGGATATGATGGTGCATTTTGAAAACCAGGCCAAAAGAATGGGCACAGATATTCGATATGGTCTTGCAACTAAAGTTGATTTTTCAGTACAACCATATAAAATCGAGGTTGATGAAGAAAAATGGATCGAGGCCGATTCTGTAATTATTTCAACAGGCGCTTCTGCAAAATGGCTTGGTTTGGAAAGCGAGCAACGGTTAAATGGATATGGTGTAAGTGCCTGTGCGGTTTGTGATGGCTTTTTTTTTAAAGGAAAAGAAGTGGCAATTGTTGGAGCGGGAGATACAGCCGCAGAGGAAGCCCTTTATCTTTCAAAAATTTGTTCGAAGGTACACATGATCGTTAGAAGGGATGCAATGAGGGCTAGCAAAATAATGCAGGATAGAGTAGTCAATACTCCGAACATACAGATGTATTGGAATAGCGAAACGGACGAAATTTTGGGCGATAAGAAAGTGGAAGCAGTACGTATAAAAGATAACCAATCTGGTGAAAAGCAAGAGATTCCAGTAAGTGCTTTTTTTGTAGCCATTGGCCACCATCCCAATAGTGATATATTTAAAGGTTGGTTAGATATGGATGAGGCAGGATATCTGGTAACGGTTCCCGGAACTTCAAAAACCAATATTGAAGGCGTTTTTGCTTCCGGCGATGTGCAGGATAAGATTTACAGGCAGGCCGTAACGGCAGCAGGAAGTGGATGTATAGCTGCGTTGGATGCTGAAAGATACCTTAGTGCAAAAGGAATACATTAAATAAATATGGATAATTTCTAGTATTAGTTAAGAATAAAGTAACGGTACAAATTGTGATCCGATGACTATTGGGTTGTAATTAACTTAACATTAGTTGACAATGAAACCTTTTTTACCGCCTGATTAAAAATTTTATTATACACATTACTTCCCCAAATTTTGAGATGAGGAATTTGTAAAACCCTAAGTGTGTATTTGAAAATAATAGTATAATGACGTGAAATCATTTTCAATAGAATCAATTATCACACACAGTTTTTCAATTTCAAAAAGTTTAGATAAGATCGAAGCAGGGCGGAAAAATGAATTTTAAGACAATAATATTATCAATTAACCATTATCTGGTTATTCATCCGAAACGATCCTTTCATGGTAACGATTCACTTACATAACCTGTTGTTTAACTCTTTTCATGGCGTGTTTGAAGAAGAGAAAATATTAGGGAATCAATTTGAAGTAGATGTAGATATCGAAATGGTTTGCAGGGAGCCAATCACAAACCTGAGCCAAACTGTAAATTATGTTGCTGTTTATAGTTGCATAAAGCAACGAATGCAAGTACCAAGCCCGCTTTTGGAAACTGTAGCACAGGATTTGATTGAAGCAATCCATCAAATAGATGAGAAAATCTCGTCTGTCAGTATTACCATAAAAAAAACAGCTCCACCTATAGAAAATTTCCAAGGTATTGTAGGAGTGAGTTGCAAAACAGTATTTTAGTATGAAGTCCCTATTCTTGAGTATTATTTATCTGCTTTATTTATCTCCGGTGTGGACACAGGATATTGCTGCAATGATCAAAGAAGGCGACCGGCTGGAATATCTGCCAAATGAAAAAGCAGCCTTAGCCAAATTCAAAGAAGTTTTAAAAGTTCAGCCTATCAATATTTATGCGTTGAATAAATGCAGCGAATTGTGCAGCAGGATTGGTAAACGCCAGACGGATCCCAAAATGATAGAAGACTATTATTCAGCTGCTAAAACTTACGCTGCTACTGCGTTAAAGGTTAACCCAAATAATTCCGAATCAAATTGCGTAATGGCCATTGCACTGGGTAGAAGTTCGCTGAACAGGAGCGGAAAAGAAAAAATTAATAGTGCCAAAGAAATAAAAAAGTATGTTGATGCGGCTATTAAAAATGATCCCCATAATTTCAAAGCCTGGCATGTATTGGGGAGATGGCACTATGAAATCAGTAATTTAAACGGGTTTGAAAGAACTGCTGTTAAGATCTTTTTTGGTGGTTTACCGGCGGCGTCTTTAAAGGAATCTATCATGGCTTTCGAAAAAGCCCAAACGATCACCAACGGCTTTATTTTAAACTATTTTGAAATGGCAAAAGCCTATGAGAAAAATGGCCAAAATGCCAAAGCCATTCAAATCCTTTTACAAATGCTGACTGTTAAAAATCAAACGGAAGACGATCCAATTATTAAACAAGATGCTAAGAAATTAATCACAGAATGGCGTTGATATTGTTTAATAAATGCTTTTTCGCTTAATTGGTTTTTCTACTATCTTCAGTTTTCAATATTCAAATAATAAAAAATGAAAAGTTCCTTTATCGGATTATTGCTAATTTTTGTGGGCGTTAGAGCATTGGCACAGAACGAAACACCTGTGATGTCAGCTTACGATCCCCATGTGTTGTTTTCACCGATGTTTTATCCTGTTGGAGAAACCAACACCAGAGCGGCTAATGGTGCAGCCAATACAGGATACTGGCAAAATAGGGCAGATTATCAAATTGCCGTTTCTCTCAATGAAACGACGCATGAAATTTCTGGCACAGTTAACATCATTTACAAAAACAATAGTCCACATAGCTTACCTTTTTTGTGGATACAACTTGATCAAAATTTATTTAGTAAAGACAGTCGTGGACAAGCAAGAATGCCAGCAGAAGGCACCAGTCGGTATGGCAACTCAAAAACTGGTTTTAATGGTGGGTATAAAATCAATACAGTAAAGTTAAACGATGTTCCCACAACGGATTATATCATCACTGATACAAGGATGCAGATTCGTTTGCCAAACCCCATGTCAGCCTCTGGTGATGTGATTAAAATTAAACTCGACTATTCTTTTATCTTGCCCGAGTATGGTGCCGACCGATGCGGTATTTTAAATACCCAAAATGGTGAAATATTTTCCGTAGCCCAATGGTATCCACGTATGTGTGTATTTGATGATGTAGATGGATGGAATACATTGCCTTATCTGGGACCAGGTGAGTTTTACCTTGAGTATGGCGACTTTGATTTTATGATTACTGCGCCTGCTTCGCATATTGTAGTGGCAAGTGGTGAGTTATTAAATCCATCAGAAGTGTTGACTCCTTTGCAAGTATCCCGACTTGAAGAAGCTAAAAAAAGTGATAAGACAGTGATGATACGCAGTGAAAAAGAAATTGCTGATCCGGCATCAAGACCTAAATCGGCAATGCTTACATGGCATTATAAAATAACCAACGCACGGGATGTTTCCTGGGCGTCTTCCAAGGCATTTATCTGGGATGCGGCAAAAATCAATTTACCGGGCGGCAAAACTTCATTGGCCATGAGTGCCTATCCCACCGAAAGTAAAGGTGAAAAAGGATGGGGACGGTCCACGGAATATACCAAAGGGAGTATTGAAAACTACAGTAAAAGATGGTTCGTTTATCCTTATCCTGTAGCCACCAATGTAGCCAGTAATGTGGGTGGTATGGAATATCCGGGAATTGTATTTTGTGGATACAAAGCGCAAAAGGCGAGTTTATTTGGTGTTACCGATCATGAATTCGGACATACCTGGTTTCCGATGATTGTTGGTAGCAACGAGCGTAAGTATGGCTGGATGGATGAGGGCTTTAATACATTCATTAACTCTTTGGCGGACGATGATTTTAATAAGGGGGAATACAAGGCCGATCCATTGTCGATGGCGATTATGGGAGAGTATATGTTTGGCAATAGCAGTGAATCGATTTTAACCACTCCTGATGCGCTACAAGAAGCAAATATTGGTACCGCACTTTATTTTAAACCCGGATATGGATTAACTTTACTACGCAATGAAATTCTTGGTCCGGTTCGGTTCGATTATGCCTTTAAAACTTACATTGAAAGATGGGCATATAAGCATCCTACTCCATGGGATTTCTTTAGAACGATGGACAATGCATCCGGCGAAAATCTAAGCTGGTTCTGGAAAGGATGGTTTTTAGAAAACTATAAACTCGACCAGTCGATCGTTTCCGTTACCTACGAAAATGACAACGAAGCCAATGGTGCATTGGTTACCATTGCAAATCTCGACCAGATGGCGATGCCTGTAAATATCGCTTATGAAACGGTAAGCGGTAAAAAAGGCCGCATGAAATTGCCCGTTGAAATCTGGAATAATGCGATCTCAAAAAAAATCAAATTGCCTACATCTGAAAAACTAAAAACCGTTGTTCTTGATCCTGATAAAGTCTTTCCGGATCAGAGTTTTTCTAATAATACCTGGAGGAGCAATTAGTTTTTGGATGTTTTGGAAAAGTGTTTTTTGCAGGTGACCATATCAACTAACATACCTGCATTTTAAAGTGAAATTTTATTTCGAAATAGATTGTATAAAATATAAAAAGGCGTTGATGTTTTCAACGCCTTTTTATATTCTATCAATTAGTCTATGCTTTTTTTGCAACTGCTTTTTTCTTTGCAGGTGCTTTCTTTTTAGCAGGTGTTTTCTTGTCAAATGCTTTTGGTTCTTGTATTAAAATCATTTTCTTTACAGCATCCAATTCAATTGTAGCCAGTTCTTCCGGCGTATATTTCCCATTGGCGCCGGCAGTTAACTTCAGCATTTTTTTACCAAAACGAATGAACGGACCCCAACGGCCATTTTCAATCGCAATCTTATCTTCAGGCCATTGCCTGACAAAACGATTGGCTTCTTTCTCCATCTTTTTCTCAATCAATTCATCACAATCTTTTTGAGTAAGCGTATCAAAATGATAGGCTCTTGGTATATTGATAAAAAGATCATTCCATTTAATAAACGGACCAAAACGTCCCTTACCTTTTGTAATGGGCTTCTCGTCATAAAAGCCTATTGGGGCATCTTCTTTTTGCTTTGCATGGATTATTTCAATTGCCCTGTTTAAATCAACAGAATTCAGGTCTTCTCCTTTTGGAATGGAAACAAATTGTTCCCCCCATTTTACATAAGGACCAAAGCGGCCAATGTTGATGCTTACTTCCAGGTTATCATGCTCGCCTAAACTAAGCGGTAACTTAAATAAATCAAGCGCTTCTTCCAATGTAATTGTTTCGATACTCTGGTTTGCTTTCAGTTTTGCAAAACGTGGTTTTTCTTCATCGCTCTGTGATCCAATTTGCACCATTGGTCCATAGCGGCCCATTCTTGCTATGATTGGCTTTTCGCTTTCATCTACACCCAATACTCTTTCGCCCACCGCTCTTTCGGCTGTTTCCAAAGTGTGTGCAACGCCAGTATGAAATGGTGTGTAGAAATCTTCCACCATTTTACCCCATTGCATTTTACCATCCGCAATTTCATCAAACTCTTTTTCAATATTGGCAGTAAAACGATAATCCATTACTTTGGTGAAATGCTGGTTCAAAAAATCAGTCACCACCAGGCCCAGATCGGTTGGAAACAACTTTGATTTTTCAGCCCCTGTATTTTCCTGTTCCATTACTTTTTCAATAATATCGTTTTTAAGTTTCAGAATGCGAAAATTTCTTTTTACGCCTTCCTTATCTTTTTTCTCTACGTAAGTTCTTTTTATAATGGTCGAAATAGTAGGGGCGTAGGTACTTGGTCTGCCTATGCCCAGCTCTTCCATTTTCTTTACCAGCGATGCCTCTGTATATCTTGCAGCGTGTTTGGTAAATTTTTCGGTAGCGGTCAATTGGTTAAACGCTAAAACCTGTCCCGGTGTTAAATTTGGCAGCCTGCTTTCGCCTTCTTTTTCTTCTCCATCATCATCCTCATCATCATTGCTTTCCAAATATACTTTTAAGAAGCCATCAAATTTTAATACTTCCCCCGTTGCCGTTAGTTCTGCATTGTTGGTGCTGACATTGATTTTTGCGATCGTTTTTTCCAACTCTGCATCGCTCATCTGCGAGGCAATCGTACGTTTCCAAATCAACTCATACAAACGGTTTAGTTCAGGATCATTTACCGTATGGTTTTCCATGTAAGTTGGTCTGATGGCTTCATGCGCTTCCTGTGCACTTTCATTTTTGTTCTTGTATTTACGCACCTGCAGGTACTTGTCACCGTAACTGTTTCTGATTTCTTTCATAATGCCGTCCATGGCGGTTTCACCCAGACTTACGCTATCGGTACGCATGTAGGTGATCTTTCCACTTTCATATAATTTTTGGGCGAGCAGCATTGTCTTACTCACACCATATCCCAATTTCCGGCTGGCTTCCTGCTGCAATGTGGAAGTAGTAAAAGGAGCTGCCGGCGTGCGTTTTCCGGGTTTAACCTGTATGTCTTTTACGGTATATTTTGCTCCAATGCAACTGCGTAAAAATTTCTCGGCATCTTCCGATACGTCGTATTTTCCACCGTCAGCTTTAAAGGTTACCGACCGGTTACTATTATCAGTGGCTGATAAAGATGCTTCAATTTTGAAACTGGCTGCAGCGGTAAACTGGTTGATCTCTCTTTCTTTTTCTGCAATTAATTTAACGGCAACACTTTGTACACGGCCCGCACTTAATCCACCACTCATGCCTATTTTTCTCCATAAAACCGGGCTTAGTTCAAAACCTACCAGCCTGTCAACTACCCGCCTTGCTTGTTGGGCATTTACCAGATTCATATTGATGGTGCGTGGATTTTTAACAGCTTTTTCAATGGCAGGCTTGGTGATTTCATGAAAAACAATTCGTTTGGTAGTTTTTGGATCCAGGTTTAACACTTCCGCCAAATGCCAACTGATACTTTCCCCCTCTCGATCCTCATCCGATGCAAGCCAAACTTCATCACTTCTTTTAGCGATGCTTTTTAGTTCTCTTACCACTCGCTCTTTTTCTGCCGGAACAATATATTTGGGTTTGAAATTATTATGGATATCAATGCCCATATCATTTTTTTCCAGATCACGAATGTGACCAAAGCAACTTTTAACTTCAAAGTCTTTTCCCAGAATTCCTTCTATTGTTTTAGCTTTCGCAGGGGACTCAACTATTAACAGATTCTTCGCCATAATGAACAGATTATTTTGTGCTTCGTCCCAAAATCGAGAGATTGAGACAGATTACATGTAACGTTTTTATTTCAATGAATTATAGGGAAACATTAGCTACTATTGACTTTTATGATACAAAAAATAGCAGGTGGTCGTCCTTTATCCACAGCAAACTAAAGTGCAATATTACTCTAAAATTGAAAAATCAAAATATTTCTTGTGAAATAGTGTATTTACCAACCGATGTTATAAAAATTCAATCACTTCTTTTTTGATGGCAGCATCACCGTAAATATTACGGTGCCCCAATCCTTTTGTAATAATAAACCGGATGTTGGAAAAGTTTTCCTGCTTCACTTTCAGGGCATCGTCAATCGGGGTAATATCGTCCTCTTCATCATGAATCCATAATACGGAGGCGTTGATATTTTGCATGGCTCGTTTGATTGAAAACCACTCTGTTTTTTGTCCGCTTTTTTCAAATATTATGTTGTCAAATTCCTTTCTTACGGCCGCATTTTTTATCTGAAGCATTTTAAAAGCATTTTCTACGGCAGAACGGGTTTCGGTAGCCGGTGCAATCAAAACAACATGAGTATCTGCCCCATGATTTGTTTTTTCCATGGCAAGACTTAGTGCTATTCCGCCAAAAGAATGGGCAAGGAAGCCATTCATAGGGCCATATTGTTTTATCACATACTCTACCATTTGCGCATATTCAACGGCATTTATTTTGGTTCCTTCGCTGCTACCATGGGCAGGTGCGTCAAAAGCCAGCACCTCGCAGCCCTTTGCAATCAATGGTGAAATATATGGATGAAATTTATGGGCCGCAGATCCAAAGCCATGCAAAATCAACACCTTGTGCGGTTGGGGATGGTTCCAGCGAAACCCGTTTACTTTCAATCCGTTCAGTTGAAAATGCAACGTTTCTGCCTGTTCAAAAATAATGGGTGTTCTAACCTTTGATTTCAGAAAGGGAGTACTAAATAAATCAAAAGCTTTTTCAGCAGCGGCCCGTTTTGAAACAAGTGTAAGCATTTTAAATTTTGCCCGGATGAAGCCGATTGCTATTTTTTGCTTTAATTTCATTTGATCAAAGATACAGTTATGAAAGTTGTAATAATAGGTGCTGGAAATGTAGCCTCCGTATTTGGCAGATTGATTTTAAAAGCCAATCACGAAATTATACAGGTAGTGAGCAGGAGTATCGGCAACGCACAATTACTTGCCAAAGAATTGGGATGTGTCTATTCGGATAATCCTAAAATTCTGGATAACTCTGCCGATATCTATTTAGTTGCCATGGCTGATGCGGCGCTCAATGAGATTCATGAATCTTATTTCCTCGGTGATAAATTAATTATACATACGGCGGGGTCTATTTCAAAAGACATATTAGGCAAGGCTTCTACCCGGTATGGCGTACTGTATCCGTTACAAAGTTTGCGTAAAGAAAACCTGGAATTGCACCAGGATATTCCGCTTCTGGTAGATGGTAACTCAGATAAGGTTATTTCCGTTATTGAAACCTTTGCATACAGTTTGTCTTCCATCGTAATGAGGGCAGGTGATGAACAACGACTCAAGTTGCATGTGGCAGCAGTTGTGGTCAGCAATTTCCCAAACCATTTATATGCGCTTGCGGCTGATTACTGTGACAAAGAACGACTTGATTTTAAAATGCTGCAACCCTTAATTGAAGAAACGGCATTAAGACTTCGGTACCATTCGCCTGCCCAAATGCAAACGGGTCCCGCCATCAGAAAAGACATTGCTACCCTGGACAAACATTTCCGGATTCTTAATCAATTTCCGGCGTTAAAAAAAATTTACGTGAAAATAACAGATAGTATCATGAATCCATAAACGCAGATTCATGATGGTTTCGCCCGGTGCAGTTACTTTACTGCCGGTTGTTTGTTAAGGAAATATTTACAAATAAATTAAAGTGCAAGCTTAGTAGCAGAATTGATTGTTAATGTGGAACAGTAAGCTGATTAAAGATTTGAAATCAGACTGTATCAAATAATCCATCTGTTATTGACAGTTTTATTTCCACGCAAATACAACATCCGTTCTTACTTTGTAGGGGTCAATCGGTTTGCCATTCGCATCCAACGGATCATCTACATATATTTCGTATGGACTGCCTTTTATTTTCTTTTTCTGGTCTTTCAGCCAATCAGTCAATGCATCGTATGCGGTAGGGATTAGTTCGTAAGGACCATAAAAATGAGCTACCACGATACTATCAATACCCATCTCTTTGATGAAGGTGCCTTTTGGTAATTTGGATGGCTTTTTATCAATCGGAATTCCTGCTTCAAAAAAGTAGGGTGCTTTTGCCCCTTTATACCAGGCCATTGGTGAACCCGTACTTATTAAATTATTTTTCCTGATGATGGCGGCCAGCTTAACTCCATAGATTGCACTCAACTTCAAACTGACTCTTTCCATCGTTGCGGCACTGTCTTTCATGGTAAGTACGATCCGCTTCAACGAAAGTGTATCAGCTATGTTGATCACTGGTCCTCTTTTTGTTTCAATTGCCTTTTCCTCCGATTTCGGTGTGTCTTTCTTTGCAGGATCGGTTACCTTTTTTTCTGTTTGATTATTATTACAGGAAAAAGCAAAAATCAGGATGAAGCATAAAAGGTACTGAAATAGATAGCGGTGTTTTTTCATAAAAAAGCATTTCAATTAATTATTAAGGCAGTAAAATAAACAAATGCATCATTATAATCAAACAAATTACTGATTCTCTTGCTATTAATTAAATGACATTTAACTAAGTTTTCCTAAAATGGTAATTCTACAGTAGGTTTGCATCCCGAACTTTACTAGATATGTACACAATCACTTATAAATTTGAACAGAAAGGCCTCTTACCTATTACACTTGAGAATGTTGAAGACGGACAATCCTTACTAGAAGTAGCTTTAATAAACGATCTTGATCTACATCATAACTGCGGAGGCGTTTGTGCATGTAGTACTTGTCATTTGTATGTTGAATCAGGTGATGCTCATCTGGAAGAATTATCAGACCGGGAAGAAGATTTTATTGACAGGGCCATTAATCCACGTCTTAATTCAAGACTTGGTTGCCAATGTGTGCTACTGGAAGGAGATGGACAAATTACAGTAACGCTGCCGGATCAAACTCAGTTTTTAGGAGAATAAAGGAATTAGCTAATTAGCCAATGTGCTGATGAGATAATCCTCTATGTTTTGTTGAGGATTTTTTAAGCAAAGAAGAAATCTGGTAAAAAACTATCATTGTCGAATTATCATATTTGCAAGGTGTCAGTTAGTACAACATCGATAAGCACATTAGCAAATTAGCAAATTAGCACATTATCAAATTAGCACATTATCAAATTAGCACATTATCAAATTAGCACATTAATATTATGACCTTCGAGCCACCAATCAACTGGAATGATTATGAAGATATCGCAATGAAACTCTACGAACGTTTTGGCGATGATTTTTCCGAAAGCAAAATATATCGTATCCGGTTTACAGACTTGCTCAAATGGGTGTTAGAAATCCCACGGTTTGAAGGCAAGGCCGAGCAAAGTACGGAAGGACATCTTGAGATGATCCAGAGCAGTTGGGTATATGAATGGCGGGATAACCAAAAATAGAACTGATTATTTTAATCAATGGAATTCTTAAAATTCCATTGGTTAAAATTTCCACCCAATAATCTAAAAACCTATTGCATGAGCGTACTTGAACTTTTCAGGCCAATAAAAACTTTTATTTTCGATGTGGATGGGGTGTTGGCTACCGAAATAATGGTGATACTGCAAGGAGGGGATATGGCCCGGAACATGAACAGCAAAGACGGTTATGCACTACAGCTAGCTGTTAAAAAAGGGTACCAGGTGGCAATTATTTCTGGTGGTAATTCAGAACCAGTCCGCCACCGGCTGGAACGACTTGGCATAAAGCATGTTTTTTTGGGGGTTCACAACAAGAAAGAGAGAATGCTTGAATTTATAAAGCAACATGAATTGAAACTGGAGGAGGTATTGTATATGGGTGATGATATACCAGATTACGTAGTGATGAATTTAGTAGGCTTACCCTGCTGCCCGGCTGATGCAGTGCAGGAAATTAAACAGATTTCAAAATATATTTCTCCTATCAACGGTGGCCGTGGATGTGGAAGAGATGTAATAGAAAAAGTGCTAAAACTCAATGGTCATTGGGATCTTGATACAACAGTGGCTTCAAAGTAAGCCGTGGCTTTAAACGAATACAGGTCAAAATATTTCAATATACAATTCAGCAACTGAAATAGCAGCATGAAATTAATTTCCGCCTTTTTTCGTTTGGTAAGATGGCCCAACCTTGTGTTTATTGCGCTTACTCAATTGCTTTTTTACTTCTGCATTATTATTCCATCATTGCCGGAAAGCTATTTCCAACAGTCCCGATCGCTCAATCCTTCCATTCTTTATATTCTTGTTACTGCATCTGTTTTAATTGCGGCCGCAGGTTATATCATCAATGACTATTTTGATATCAACATCGACCTGATAAATAAGCCGGCTAAAATGGTGGTGCAAAAAATTATCAAACGTCGCTGGGCTATTTTTTTTCATTTGGTTATAACTTTTACCGGTCTTGCATTGAGTGCGCTTGTGGCATTCAAAACAAGCATCATCGTAATTGCCGGCAACTTCCTTTGTGCCTTATTGTTGTGGGTATATTCCACCACCTTTAAAAAGAAATTATTATCTGGCAACATCATCATTTCCGGACTTACAGCGTGGACGGTGATGGTGTTATACTTTGCAACCAATAATACAGTTACTGCAACCTCAACACTTCCTTCAGATATCGCAGGAGGCATGCACCGGATTTATAAATTTGCAGCATTGTATGCCGGATTTGCTTTTATCATTTCTCTCATCCGGGAAGTAGTAAAGGATATAGAAGACAAGGAAGGAGATGCCCGTTACAATTGCAAAACCATGCCCATTGTTTGGGGCATACCTGCGTCAAAAGTTTTTGTAGGCGTATGGCTGGTTGTATTAGCAGGAGCACTACTGATTGTGCAATTTTATGTAATCCAAATCGGCTGGTGGATGAGTGCATTATATGTGTTGTTATTTGTGATTATTCCGCTTGTTTGGATGCTAAAAAAGTTTTACGATGCGCAAACTACCAAACAATACCATCAAGTCAGTTTCCTCGTAAAACTGGTAATGTTAACCGGTATTTGTTCAATGATTTTGATTAAACTTTACACGCAATAAATCTTTCATTCAACTATGTTGGTATCAATTTTTATCAGATGACAGCAACTGCTAACATTCCATCCAGTTCAGGTCCGGTAACAACTGGCGGTATTATACTTGCTTCCCAATCTCCACGGCGAAAACAATTGCTCGAATGGGCCGAAGTGCCATTTGAAGTGATCGTTCAAGAAACGGATGAATCGTATCCACCACAGTTTTCCGTTGAAGATGCTGTAGTGCATATTGCCCGCAACAAAGCATTGGCCATTCAAATTGACCACCTCAATTTAAGGCCTGTGTTAGCTGCCGATACTATTGTGGTGTTGGGCGAAAAAATTATTGGAAAACCAAAAGACAGGCAGGATGCCATCAATATCTTATCAAGTCTTTCCGGCCAAAAACATCGGGTAATTACGGGTGTGGTGATTCTGTACAAAGAAACGGAGACTGCGTTTTCAGATATAACTGAAGTAGAATTTCATGAATTAACCAACGAACAAATCATTTTTTACGTTGATAAATACAAGCCCTATGACAAGGCCGGAGCCTATGCCATACAAGAATGGATTGGTGTAGTGGGCATAAAAACGGTAACCGGAGATTTTTACAATGTAATGGGATTGCCGGTGAGCAGGGTAGTAAAGGAACTTAAAAAAGCTGGGTTAATTTCTTGATAGATATTTTTTGAGTGGCGGATGTTTGATTTACAAATTTGTGTTTTTTCTGTTATTCTGTTTGGCTTCAAGTGTACATTTTGGCTGAACTCTGCCGTCTTTATCTTAAACCCAATTACAGCCGGATTATTGTATGTTTCATTTTACAGTCTCCCCTTTTTTATGCCCAAACGAAAACACTTTTATTTTAAGTAAGTTTTTTAAAGACTCCTTCCAGATGTTATATATCGGTGGAATGTGTACTTCGCTAACAGGACTAGGAACGACTTTTCACTGATGGTCTTAATGCGCACTTTTTTGTGTAAGGGGTTGCCAATAATATTTATTCAACAATTTTTTGCAGGGCATTTAATTCGCCTAATCTGTTATTGGCAATTGCTTCCCAGCGTGCAGTTTTTTGTCTGAATTTTTTTGCACACTGATATTGAAAAAAGGTTGCATATTAAAAAAGGTTGTTGTAAATTGATTGAGACTTCTAAAATAAAATCAAACATCAACCATTTAAACTCAGTCATCCAAAAATTATCCTCATGACCGAACGTCTTCTTCAGTACCTCTGGCAATTTCAGTTTTATAATAAAAACGAACTGATCACTACAGTTGGAGAAAATTTGTCCATTATTTATCCTGGTAATATCAACAGTAACCAGGGGCCGGATTTTCTGGATGCTAAAATAAAGGTGGGAAGTACTATATGGGCTGGCAATATTGAGTTGCATATCCTGTCTTCCGACTGGAATAATCATAAACACAGTGAGGATAAAAACTACCGCAATATTATATTGCATGTGGTTTGGAACGATGACGCCAATCTGCACTTACCCTTCCCCGTTTTAGAGTTGCAAAGCCGGGTGTCTAAAATACTGCTTACAAAGTATGACGAATTGATGAATGCCAAATCCTTCATTGCCTGCGAGACAACGATACAAACCGTTGCACCAATAATATGGGTAGCATGGAAAGAGCGACTGCTCGTAGAACGGATGCAGCATAAAACCAAAGTAATTTTAAAATACCTTGCAGAAAATAACAATCACTGGGAAGAAACCTTTTGGTGGCTGATTGCCCGCAACTTTGGTATAACAGTCAACAACGATGGGTTTGAACAAATCGCCCGCTCATTGCCACTAAACATACTGGCAAAACATAAAAATCAGATCCATCAAACCGAAGCACTTTTATTTGGACAGGCTGGATTACTAAAAAATGATTTTACAGAAGACTATCCAAAGTTGCTGCAAAAGGAATATCAGTTTTTTAGCAAAAAGTACCGGTTGGAACCGATCCATGTACCGCTTCATTTTTTAAGAATGCGGCCCTCCAATTTCCCAACGGTTCGTTTGGCTCAACTGTCCATGCTGGTGCACAATAGCATCCATCTATTTTCAATTGTAAAAGAAACCCAACAGTTGGAAGAGGTGAAAAAACTTTTAAACGTAACGGCCAACGATTATTGGCACTATCATTATAGTTTTGAAGAACCAACAGTATTCAAGCAAAAAAATCTGGGTACCCAGATGATCAACTCCATCGTGATCAACACCATCATACCCATTCTTTTTGCTTATGGGTTTCACCACAAAGAAAATATTTACAAAGAAAGGGCATTGCAATGGCTGGAACAATCAACGTCTGAAAAAAACAATCTCACCAAAGGATTCCTACAATTAGGGATAGAAATTAAAAACGCTTTTGACACACAAGCACTCATACGTTTAAAAAACGAATACTGCGATCAAAAGCGTTGCCTTGAATGTGCGATAGGAAATAAGTTATTAAGACCAACCCCAACCGGTACCTGAACTGAGTGGAAATAGTTTGGACAATATGTTCAGTTATATATAATTATTTTCTTCGTAGAAAAAATGACAATGGTTTAAAAACTCAATAGACAGGCATTACACATATTCTATATTTAAAACCAGATCAGGATGCAAACTTTTTACCACCGGGCAAGTATTACCGGTTCTTTGTAAAATGATTCTGTCTTTCTCATCCAGTACCAACGATGGCGGAAAAACTACTTTAACATCTATTTTAGAAATTCTGCGGGGATTGCTTTCCATGTTTTTTTTAACGTCAACAGTTAACCCTTTTAATTCAATATTCAGGTCGTTGGCTTTAAGCGCCATCGTTGTTGCCATGCAGGTTGCAAGCGCAGTACACACCAGGTCGGTGGGTGAAAAACGTTCCCCTTTGCCACGGTTATCAGTTGGAGCATCTGTCTCCATGGTTATTCCACTTTGTAAATGTTGGGCATTACATCTTAAATTGCCTTCATAATGAATGGTTGCTGTCATTGTACTATTTTTGTATAAATTTACTGAAGTAAAAATCGAATATGCGTAAATTATTTTTTATTACCCTGGCATTGGTTGCAACAGTGCCTTCCTTTTCACAAATGTCTAAAAAGGAAAAAAGGGATGAGCGAAAGCAGCGGGTCAATGCCCTTATCAAGCAAGAGGAAGAAGGTGTAATTGCTTATTACAAACATACAGCCGTCGGATTTAAACTTACCAATGATGGGTATGGTGGAATGTTAGAAATAGGCAGGGCAAGATCCATTAAAAAAGTAACGTTATTTCAACTGGATATCACCGAAAGGAAACACCGCAAAGAAGATAAGCAAACCAATTTCTCATTGCCGACATCGCCTTTTATTTACGGTAAAATCAATTACCTGTACCCCGTTAAACTTGGCGTACAGCAGCAGATTTTGTTTGGTAACAAAACTAACCGGAACGGTGTAAGTGTAACCGGTAATTTTGGTGGCGGTATCTCCCTCGCTTTGTTAAGACCTTATAACCTTGAAATAAATGATCTTGAAAACGGAAACAGAAAATTAATCCGCTACCAATCCAATGACAGCACACTTACCTCGGGTTCCGGCGGCCCTACTGGCAGTTATACGCCCGACAGCACTTTGTTTACCAATGGCAGAACCCTAAGCGATTTGCAGGTGGCCGGATCAGGATTAGGTAAGGGTTGGGGACAATTGAAAGTAACGCCAGGTCTCTATGCCAAAGCATCTTTGCGATTTGATTACGGGCAGTACAATGAAATGTTGAATGCAATTGAAGTAGGTTTTGTAGGTGAATTATACAGCAAAAAGATTCCGCAAATCGTATATGCAAAGCCTACACAGTATTTCGCCAGTATCTATGTATCACTTATGTTTGGTCG
>Ga0105045_10000102_pt1 | contig 46320 bp, 38 predicted proteins | sample MAT02_FD_78089 | JGI IMG/M metagenome (GOLD analysis project Ga0105045, IMG submission 78089) | Freshwater microbial communities from Lake Fryxell liftoff mats and glacier meltwater in Antarctica - MAT-02 (megahit assembly) | ecosystem: Environmental > Aquatic > Freshwater > Ice > Liftoff...
CCGCTAACGTCCCAAGAAGGCAGTATACCGTCAAGACTGTTGCTAACTTCACAGCCGCGAGACTGATCGGAAGCCGGAGTCGGGTGCGTTTTGCCAATACGTCCCTATCCATACGATGTCTTGTAGACAGCGGGAATTTTTGAGTCAAACTGCCGGATAACTTCCGGACAAAGTAGCTTAGCCAAACTAAAGACATGTTGATTTTTCGGTCGCGGTTAATTGAGCGAGTTTACGACATCAGACGATATTATGAATCACCCGGGTTAAAAAGTCACGTTTAGACCACTCGAAGGAGTGTCGATTCGGTATTACCATAATTAATTCGTCACCTTCGTTTCTCTCCAACCACTTTTTGCAGCTTAGTTCCCTATGAAAGCGATTGCCGTTCGTCCAGGACAACTCCACAGCGTTCATCAACGAGAGATCTCCAAACCGTCTTTGGCGAAATACCCCGAGGAAAACGGTGTCTTGGTGAAAGTCCTCAAGGTAGGTGTGGATGCGACCGACCGGGAAATTAACGACGCCCTATATGGTAATTCACCCCCCGGCGACGACTATTTAGTGCTTGGGCACGAGTGCTTCGGAATCGTCGAGGAAGTTGGTGCCAAGGTGACTCGCGTTAAGAAGGGGGATTACGTAACTGCCACTGTTCGTCGACCGGGCGGGTCGATTTACGACAAAATCGGCACCTACGATATGACCAGCGAGGAAACCTATTACGAGCGAGGGATCAACTTGTTGCATGGGTACCTAACGGAGTACTTCGTCGACACCGATGAATACATTGTTAAGGTTCCTCAAGGCCTCAAGCATCTCCACGTCTTGATGGAGCCCATGAGTTGCGCAGCGAAAGCGATTCATCAAGCGTACGAGGCTCAGCGACGACTGAGAGTATGGAGTCCGAAACGGGCCTTCGTTCTCGGTTCGGGGCAAATCGGATTGCTTTCGACCCTGGTTCTTAAGCTCAAGGGGCTCGAGGTTTACACACTCGCTCGCGCTCCAGGCCCGCATCTCAAAAGCGAGATTGTCCAAGGGATGGAAGCGACGTACGTGTCGACTTCTGAGACGCCACTCCTTGAGTTGGCACAGAAAGTTGGCAGGGCAGATCTAATCATTGATGCGACGGGCTCTTCAAAAATTGCATTCGAGGCGATGCAAGCTCTCGGGCACAACGGAGTTTTAGTTTGGACTAGCATTACCGGTGGCAGAACTGAGACATCCGTCCCCTCCGACAAAGTGAACATCGAGTGGGTGCTCGGGAACAAGTTACTCGTTGGTTCCGTCAATGCCAATCGAGAGCATTTCGAGTCGGGCATTAAGGACTTAGCGCTTGGCGAAATGATGTATCCCGATGTCTTGAAGAAGATCCTAACCAACCCGGTCGCTGGCCTCGAAAACTACAAAGAGATGATGCGATTATTAGTCGAGGATAACTCGGCACTTAAGGTCTACGTTGACGTAGCCAGCGAATAACCCGAAAGTTTACTGGTTTTCGGCGTGTTGATATCCAGTGTGATTAAATGTGGTCATCATGCATTCAACTCCGACTGGAAATTGGATCGACAGCTTTTCAAGTAGCGCCTTGGCATCCGATCGCGTGCCAATGATAGCATAGACAGTCGGGCCCCAACTGCTTTGTCCAACGGCCAATACGCCTTGAGCTCGAATCCATTCGATCATCGTAGCAACGATATGGTCCCGATAGACGCCTCCCTGTACTCTCGCAAACACGCGGCCTGCGTAGCGTCCATATTCATAAAGTGCATGTCCGAACCTATTCAAGTCACTTGTCTCGATCGCTGGGGTAATCTCGTCAGTGATCATTTTCCACATCGACTCGCGATGTGGATTAGGCGCCTGTGATTGCCCAAAGTAGTCGTTCTCTACCACACCACTGATTGTGGTAGTCGAGATTGGTTTCGCGAGCACCACGCACCAATCGCGGGGCGGTTCCAATCGATCGCAATTGCGCGGCGCGTCAGATACTGATTGTCCGTAGTCAACGATAAACCCGCCATGCTGGTGTCCAGCCAAACCAACAAAGGATCGTTTTCCCCGCAACGTGATTCCCGCAAGCTCATCTAGCGAGACGATAGATTCCTTTCGATACCAGTGATTTAGCAAACTGACGGTCGAGCAAGCGACTTGTGTTCCGCTTCCAAGTCCCGCATGCATGCTCGGTGGATGCTCTAGTCGAATGGTAAAAGGCGGAAGGGACGGCTTCGATACGGTGGCGAACCATCGCTCCGCGACCATTGCGATTCTGGATTTCCAGGGTTCTTCCGCTTCAATGGAGTACAACCATTTCGCAGATGCATCCAAGTCAATTTCCGTCGTCAAGCTCATCCGTATCGACGGTTGCTCGATCATCACACCCACACCACCAAAAAGCCTAGGTTGATCCGCACAAACTTCAACCAAACCGAAATGCAAGCGAGCAGGACTATGAATGGATTCAAAACTGAACCCGCCTTCATTGCCTCGTAAGTCCTCATTAGTCTTAGAATCTGAGCTCATCTTATGGTTTTTCAAGAAACATTTTCCTGGCGGTTGATGTGATCAACAAGTAGATCAAATGCGATGCTTTCGCGTTCTCCAGCCGTTTTGTCGATTAGGACTCTCAGCCGCTCAATCTCAGATTGAATAAAAGATTTCTCAAGCATTTTAAGACGGCTAACGAGAATGGCCAACTCTAGGACCGAATGCTTCGCTCGATTCCAGCCAAAGAAAGGATGACTAACCCTCTTCGAGCCGATCGAACACTTTGCGATTGCTCTTGGTTGTGTGACATCCCACGACGTAATTGTTAAGCCATACCAGTGACAAGCCGCGTTGAGAACATACCCTACCTCGTCAACATACCGAGCGTGCGATTCGTTTGCTTGGCCGACTACTGCCTGCGCCAGTAATAGCGCGTCGTCAACAATGTTGACTACGCATCGATTCTTCGCGTAGAGATTGCGAAAGGTCGTGGAGGTTTGAAACGGCTTCAAGGTCCATTCGGAAAGATCATCCGAAACGTGCGGGCCCATCGGTGCAACGTGAATTGTTCCGTCGTCATTTTCACTAGTGATGATTGCTTCGAGGATCAACTTGACTACTCTTGCGTGAATCGTTGTTTTATAAGTGTTTTTAGTTAGCCGAGATTGGCAGATCGCCTTTCGGCGCATTCTGCTTGAACTCGGGAGCAATGTCGACCTGGCACAGCTTCAAAAAGTTGTAAATGATCTGGTGACCATGATCTGTAAGGATCGATTCTGGGTGAAATTGAACTCCCACCAACGGCCAATCGTAGTGCTCGATCGCCATAATGAGATTGTCCTCGGTCCAGGCTGTTTTCTTCAGGCACGACGGTAGCGATCTTTCATCCACGATCAGTGAATGATATCGACCAGCTCGAAACGGAGACGGAAGTCCATTTAGAATAGAGGAATCGAAATGATGAACTAGGCTACTCATACCATGAATAGGTTTTGGCGCACGAACGACGCGTCCTCCAAGGGCTTGCCCGATTGCTTGATGTCCCAAGCAGACCCCGAGTATCGGAATCGACTCCCCGAGCAATCGGACTACATCCATCGAACAGCCTGCTTCGCTGGGCGTTTTAGGTCCCGGTGAAATGATAATGCCATCGCAACCGAGACCACGAATCGAATCGACATCGATTGCATCCGAACGCACAACGATCGTCTCCTGCCCCCACTGCTTCAGGAAGCGATCAAGGTTGTGGACGAAGCTATCATAGTTGTCGATTAACACTATCACTTGAACATCGTTTGGCTAAGGCTTTAGAAATTACGTGTGGTGCAGCTCGCAATCGCCTTTACGAGCCCTGCGGCTTTCGTCCAGGTTTCTTCTTCTTCCATATCACTGTGGCTATCGGCGACGATGCCGCCACCGACTTGCATTTGCCACCACCCTCGACTTGCTGTGATAGTTCGGATGAGGATGTTCATATCCAGCGAGCCATCCAAACCGATATAGCCCAAAGATCCGCAATAGGGACCTCGAACGGTCGGCTCCAATTCGGAAATGATCTCCATCGCGCGAATCTTGGGAGCTCCGGTTATGCTGCCCCCCGGAAATGTCGCTCGAATCAGATCGGTGATCGACGCCGACTCACACAATTTACCTTGAACCGCACTCACTAAGTGGATGATGTAAGGATAGAATTCGACATCACACCATTGAGGAACGGAAATCGAGTTCGGCTCGCACACTCGCGACAGATCGTTTCTCAGGAGATCGACAATCATCGTGTTCTCGGCCCGATCTTTTGGACTATCGGTGAGTTCTCGAGCCAGCTCGCCATCGTCAACGGAACTACCCGTGCGTCGTCTAGTTCCTTTGATTGGCCGTGTCTCAACAATTCGATCACGGACTTGAAGAAATCGCTCCGGGGATGCGCTGATGATCTGAAACGAACCGCCATCGAAGTATCCCGCAAAAGGTGCCGCGTTAACTTCGCGAAGGTGGCGGTAGAGCGTCGCACTGTCAACGCTACTGGGCTTCATTAATCTTTGCGCAAGATTCACCTGAAAGATATCACCTGCATAAATGTATTCGCGAGCTTGATCGACAGCCTTGCGAAAACCGAGGCTATCGAAACTACCTAACCATCCGCCGCCAAGTCGTGTTTCAAATTGAGGGGCCGTCAACCCATGTGCCATCGCCTGAAAGCCCGTCGCCTGAAAACGACCGTATGCGGATGCCATGTTAGCGTGCGATGGATCGTCGAGTGTTGGTCGTTCTAAAATCTCCATAAACAAGTCACGACGTTGAACCTGCCGTGTTTCGCGTCGGCCAGAATCATATTCAGGAAGACCACTTGAAAAGATCCATCCCCGTCCCGGTGCCTGATGGTCCCATGCAAGCACAATGTCATAGAGTCCGAACATCGCAATCGGCAAGTCGAACTCATCATGCTTGGCAGACGGAACTCGTTCAAAGCAACGTCCGAATTCATATCCAAAAAACCCCATCCAACCACCCTGAAACGGCGGTAAATTTTGGTGCGTTTGAAAATCTTTGTTTTGCTCAAGAGACTTTGAAATGGGAGCCAAGGGATCCAAATGAAAGGCCGCTTTAGGAGATGGTCGAGCACCCAACTCGGAGCTATAGGCACTCGCCTCCGGTTGAGCAATTGGGTCGCTCACGACTGAATCAACGGCTGACACCAGAGTTCCGGAAGGCTCCATCAGGCCAATTTGGGAACGGTTGAGTCTAAAGATTTCAATGGGATCGCCCCCGAGATAGCTGTACCGTCCCATCCGTTCCATTGGGAGCGCACTATCCAAGAGAGTCAAGCCAGGTAGCCCCTGGAGCCGCTTCATTGCGTTAACAATATCGATGCCGACGGGCAAATCGGTGACCAGTGGTAGCAAGATTAGGCTTTCTAAGGGTTTCAAATCGATCTGCAGTTGATCACAATGAGGTCAGCAGTGATCATAGTCAATCGAGCAACTGATCCGAAGGGGCGTTTTGCATAGTTCCCGTCCGATGGTAACTTAGCATCTCAGCTTCGACACAACCCAGTTTTCACGTTTCAGACCCCTGCTGACGAGTCGTTTTGACCCTTAGATCCCTCCCGCCCACCTTTTTTCGAGATCACGCCATGAAAATCGAGACAGAACGAGCAAGCCAACCATCCGATACCAATTCCCTCTCACGAAGACGTTTTGTCGCGTCGGCATCTGCGTTGACAAGTACTGTCATTGGAACAACCCTGGTTGCCGGTAAGCCGTTGAGCTCGTCGCTGTTGGCGGAAGTCGTACTTAGCGAAACAGCCAAAAGCGATCCTTCCAAGACGATCGAGAGCCAAGTCGAACTTGCAGCATTAGCATTTCTAAACTTTTTGAGCGAATCTCAGCAGAAAGTGGCTCACCTGGACTATAACGATGGAACTCGCGTTCAATGGAACTTTGTCCCGATGACCGATCGCAAGGGACTACCTTTGAAGGATATGGAGCCCGCCCAAAAAGAACTTGCGATGAAACTCTTGAAGAGCGTAGTAAGCGAGTCCGGTTTCGCTCGCTCCGAAATGATCATGCAGTATGAGGGTGTTTTACGCGAGCAAGAGGGACCGAAGAGCGCTGCCCGTAGAGATCCCGCAAAGTACCACTTTACGATCTATGGTGAGCCCAACTCGAAAACAACCTGGGCCGTCAGCATCGAGGGACATCATCTTTCCTTAAATCTCGTATTCGACCAAGGCCAACTAATAGACTCGACTCCTCAATTTTTTGGAGCCAACCCCGCTACGTTTCAGTCCAACATGATGGATCGGTATGAGAAAGGATTCCAGCTACTTCGTGATGAAGAACAACTTGGCTGGGACTTGCTCAACAGCCTTTCCAAAGAGCATCTCGCGATCGTAATCATTAAAGACAAAGCACCCTCAGAAATCGACGCTCCTGGTGCACCTCAAGCGCTGCCAACGACACTCCAAGGATTAGCCGTATCGGAACTTGATGCGTCCCAAAAGTCGACGCTCATTAGTTTACTAAACGCCTACTGCCAGTCGCTGCCCCCGGTGGTTTTGGAAAGCCGAATGAAGTTGATCCACGCCGCAGGCCTCGACAACGTTCATTTTTCTTGGTCGGGAGCTACTAAGCCTGGCGTTGGGCACTATTACAAAATTCAAGGTCCATCCTTTTTGGTTGAATTTATCAACGTACAAAACGATGCGATTGGAAATGTCGCAAATCATATCCACTGCGTGTGGCGCGATTTGCAAGGTGACTTCAACTTACCATCGAACGCTTAGTTCCCCTAAATCCTTCAACATTGTTACTGAATGATCAATACCCTCTTTCTTCCAGAACTTCGCGAGATGCTCGCGATCGGTAACGAGGGTGAGCTGCGCGAGTTTTGTACGGCACTTCACCCTGCTCGGGCAGCCGAGTTTATGGAAGGGCTGAACAATGATGAGTCTTGGCAGGTTCTGAAATATGCCGATCCCGGTGCCCGTGCCGAGATATTCCAGTACTTTGAAATTGACCGGCAACATGAGCTACTTGAATCGCAAGACGAAGTTGAAGTAGCCGCTTTAGTAACCAGTCTCCCTGCCGACGATGTGGTCGATTTGTTTCAAGAGCTTGAGGCCAGTCGAGTAGATCAGATCCTGGCTCTAGTGCCAGCCCCAGACCGACGCGATATCCGCAGACTTCAGACCTTTGCTGAAGGAACCGCTGGCGCGTTGATGACGACCGAAGCCGCTTGCCTAGCGGAGCATTTGACCGTCAAGCAAGCCATGGAACAACTCAGCAAGCAGGCCGAACGACTTGAGACGATCTATTACATCTATGTCATCGATTCCACGAACCACCTACGTGGTATCGTCACGGCTCGAAACTTAGTCTCTGCAATCGGTCGGCCAGAAACAAAGCTGGGCGATTTGATGCAAACGGACGTGGTTACCGTGAACGTTCAAGATGACCAAGAAGCGGTAGCTCAGAAAGTCGCGTTTTATAATCTGTCCGCTATCCCTGTTGTGGACGATCAGCGGCATTTGGTGGGAATCATCACCCACGACGACATCATCGACGTCATGCGCCAAGAAGCGACCGAAGACGTCCAGCGAATCTCGGCAATGGAACCCCTTTCCGATTCCTACATGCGAACCTCCTTTCTTACGCTCTCATGGAAGCGAGGAATGTGGTTGACGATCTTGTTTTTCACCGGCTTACTGACCGCGCTGGCGCTCCAGTATTACAACCGTGAATTAGAACGTTTCGAGTGGTTGATTTGGTTCTTACCGCTAATTATCAGCAGCGGCGGAAATTCGGGAAGTCAGTCTGCAACGCTAATTATTTCTGGGTTGGCTGCAAAAGATCTCGAGCGAAATGACGCCTTAGTTATTCTACGTCGCGAGGCGCTGACAGGCTTGTTACTTGGTAGCTTTCTGGGAACGATTGGATATGTGGCTGCAATGCTACTTGGACAATCTTCTTTTGCGGCGCTAGTCATTCCAATCACAATCTTGTCAGTAGTCACCGTTGGCACGAGTCTCGGCTCCATGCTGCCTTTGATTCTCCAACGACTCGGCTGGGATCCTGCCCTGATGAGCAATCCACTGATCGCTGGCATTAGTGATATTCTCGGGATCGTCATCTACCTCAACGTCGCCGTGCTACTACTAAGCTAAGCTGTCAAAAAAACTACCTATGAGCAACGATCAGAAGAAATTGTTGAAGGCCGCAACCTCACTCGGCATCCCGGAAATCAAACGGCATATCTTTTTGTGCGCAGATCCCACCAAACCCAAATGTTGTGATCGAAAAAGAGGCGACGCAGCATGGGATTTCCTCAAATTCCGCTTGAAGGAATTGAAACTTTCCGATGCTGGCGGGGTGTTCAGAACGAAGGCCAATTGCTTACGAATTTGCGACGGGGGACCGATCGCGGTTGTCTATCCTGAAGGGACCTGGTATTCGCAGTGTGATCCCCCGGTTCTAGAAAGAATCATTCAAGAGCATCTGATTGGCGGAATACCAGTGGAGGACTATCTCATTATTCAGCAACCACTCGCTTCGCTATAATCGCGACAACTTTTTTCGCGCATCGGCATATCAACATCGTTCGTGATTCTTCTCCGGTGATGTTGAGTTCTTTACGAAGAACTTCCGGTACGACCGGTGCATCGCGGACCTTAATTTCTAACGTGCCAACGTTACGTGCTCGCAAATACTGTTTTATCTTTTTTCGATCCAATGGAAGCACTTCTTCGATTTCAAACCAGCGAATCAATCGATCTGTTGAGGTTTGACCCGTTGCAACCCTATCTGTGAAAAAATACCCTTGTTCAGAGCCCAATATTCCGCATTGACGCTCCGACGCTAGGACCAACTGACCTTTTGCAGCCCGAACCGCAGAATCAGTGTCCCCAATAAATAGCGCCGTAGCTGGTAACACGTCGCAAATCCGTCCAAAGTTTTCTTGGCTCGCATTTCCTGGAGAATTGAAAGTCCAGTGGTACCAATCATCTTTCGATCGCATGGTCGAAACGGTCGTCGAACCAGCGGGAAACTTAGGCAGGTTCCACCACCATCGCTGCTGCCGAACCGAGTTCCCCCATGACACGAACTGCTTACCCATTCGGTGAAGAATATCGAGACCATTCTTACAGTTAGAAAACTCGTCGACATCGGGCAACGTCGCGGGAGCCACTTTGACACTTCCACCACACGATTCCGAAATCAAACGAAGCACCACATCCAACGCTGGCATAAATAGTTGTGCGTTCGTTGTACGAGTTCTACTACCGAAAGAGCTCATATGACTGAGGTTCGAGGGCCGGCGATCTGGATCGATATGAACCCATTCCTCTGCTCCGACAATCAAAGACTCGGCAACGCGATTCGTCACCGCAAAATCCTTTACGTGATGGTTTTGCAAGTTGGACTCGCACAGAACGCATGCGATCATCGCCGCATCCAACGCGCTGACTGGTCCACGTAAGCCGATTGCTACGCTATCCCCACCCGCTCCGCAGCAGACGTCACGAACCATCGCGTCACGGGGAAACATGCCTGCAATCATTCGTGAAACCCATTCATCACTCGATTGTTCGAGAAGCTTTTTGGTCCAGGTCCAGTTTTGGGGGTGTGAAAACTTCAATCGGACACGAGATTCTAGTTTCTGCTGATGCGTTTGCACTGGCGAAGAACCACCATTGACATACTGTTGCCATTGCTGAAGTTCAAACCCATCTTCAGACGTAGTCGTCATTTTGATCCCAATGGAAACCAGAGGCATTCAGGAAGCGAACTCGGATTTCGCGCTTTTGATCTGGCGAATAAAGGTATTTATATCGGGTGTGCGGTCGTTCACATTCGGCTTCATCGCGTTCATCACCGCAGCCCCTAACGATCGGTCGAGATCTGGTCGAAACGAAAAAATGTCTGCCGCAGGTGAAGTGTCGTGGTGAAGCGCCGCCTTTCCCGTCGTATCGTTCGATGGCCACGGCAACTCGAAGGTCAGAAGATGGTAGCAAGTTACTCCAAAAGCAAAGACATCCACTCGTTTATCGGTCGCCCGTCTTCGAACAATCTCAGGAGCCATGTAGAGGGGCGTTCCTGTACGATTTCCCGGTTGCATAAACGGTTTTGTTGCCGGCACGCTTAGACCGAAGTCAATTAACTTTACAATACTCATATCGTTACTGCAAATATAGTTGCGAGGGCATATGTCTCGGTGAATATATTCAGACCGATGGACATACGCCAAAGCCGTAGCCATTTCGCGGATCATTTGAAGACGTTTGCCTCGAACGGCCGCTTCGTCGCGTTCTTGAACGATCAGTTGGACCCCAGGGCCATCGACAAACTCCATTACCAAGTAGGGAAGACCTTTGTTGGTGACCCCATACTCGTAGGTCTTCGCAACGTTCGGATGGTCCATAGTGGTCGCGATCTCCCCCTCAGAAGGCTTACCAAGTCCTCTGAATCGGCTTTCAAAAAAATCGACCTTCACTGGATCACAAAGTTTTAGTCCGACCACTTCATTGTTGCGTTCACGATCGCGGGAAACGTAGAAGTTGCTCATCGTTCCCGATACGGCCGATCTCACGCGTTCGAACCGAAGTTCGACGTCCATTCCACGTTTACCACTCGAGAATAGTCCTTGAAATTTTTCAAACAGTCTCATGACAGCTATTCGCGGTGTGTAAGATAAGACATTCAAATGCTAGGCCGCGAACGCGGGCGACTTGATTAGTCGTAAAAACCACTTAGTATCTTCATCTTTGATTATAGAATTCTGAGTCATTTTGTCTTCAATCCGCGAATCGTCTAGTTTAAAATCTCGACGATATGTCCATCCGATTAGTTTATCGGGGATCCCCCCACTATTAATCATACTCTCGAGACACTTGGACATCTCCTAGGGAAATCTTCAGAACGAAGCCTGTAACGACGATTTGTGTATGAATACGCGCAATAAATCGACTAAAACGCCTCCGAAGCGGAGAGATTCGTTCCTTGGCCTCCTGACCGGTCTGGTCGCCGCCTGTGGCCTCTCGATTCTAACTGGAGTTTCCGTCAGTTCCGCCGACGAATCCATTCCTCTGAGCGTGGGTGCGAGTACCGTCGCGTCGACGCCTGCAGATACTGTCAAAGAAACTAAAGAGGTTGTTACGGAATCGCCGCCTAATCGAGGTTTGGATTCCAATCTGTACATGCAGACCTCCGCAGAGTACCGGGCATGCTGTATTCAGGCGTTTCGTTGGGCGAAACGGGTCATACGCGATAAGGTGATCGCTCGAGTAGCATCAGAGGCCGCGGGGCAGACGCTCTCACGACCACCCGCAGTGGTCCTCGATTTGGATGAAACGGTTCTCGACAATCGCCAATTTCAGTCGCGACAAATACGCGAAGGTTGGGCATACAACACGGACTACTGGGCACATTGGGAAGCGAATGGAACGAACGATGTCGGGGTTATTCCAGGAGCGGTTGAATTCATCCATCATCTTCAAACGCTCGGTATTCAACCTGTTTTCATTACCAATCGAAATGTTCGGTCCCAAAATGAGACGCTTGCAGCGTTAGAACGACACGGAATATCCGTACCTACCGAGTTGTTATTGTGTGCGGATGTGAATACCAAGTCGAACAAAGACAGTCGTCGCGAATCCATTCGCGAAAAGTTTGATGTCCTGATATATGTTGGGGATAACCTTCGCGATTTTGATAACCTGTTTAAGGACGATGAGAGCCTGGGCGACCCTGCGGCACGCATCGATGCTCGCAAATCCAGCGTCGATGAACACGCTTCCAAGTTTGGTGACGAATGGATCTTACTTCCCAACCCGGCTTATGGAGAATGGCAAAAACCGCTTGGCAAAGGAATCGACGATGCAAAGCAACTCGAACCGCGAATCAAATAACCTTTTTTCCAGTTTGATTTTCTATTGTCGATGCTCTTATGTACTCCGTTTTGCGTTTGTATTGTCTAAGCCAGGAAGGTCCCTGAGGAATCATTAACGATACGAAGAATAGCAGCGGCTATGTTGCGGCTTTTTCAGCCTACGTCTTATGGGGAATCATTCCTCTTTACTGGCAATTGCTGAATCGATTTGATGCGATAGAGCTCATTTGCCATCGTGTTCTCTGGTCGTTCATCAGTCTGACGATCATCTTACTTTACTTTAAGTTGTTAAAACTATCTCATGTCGATACCTCGGCGAAACCCGCGGAAGAGAAATTGGGCCACGAGCTTGGCCTGATGAAAACTGAGCCCAACAACTTTTTAGGGCTCATTCGAGTTCCAGAGGGGCGATTGAGAGAGGTCGTTGGCTGGAGTATTATTGCGTCGATATTGATTGCGATAAACTGGTTGGTTTTCGTCTGGTGTGTTCAGGCACACTTGATCGTCGAAAGTTCTTTAGGCTACTTTGTAAATCCATTAATGAGTGTCGCTTTAGGAGTAATTGTCCTTGGCGAGCGACTGCGATGGCTGAATTGGGTTGCGATTGGCTTTGCGGCTAGCGGAGTTGCCTACTTAACATGGCAGTATGGTTCGGTTCCCTACTTTGCTTTGACGCTCGCCCTCTCGTTTGGGTTATACGGACTGGTGAAAAAACGAGCTTCTTTGGCAGCGATCCCAGGTCTATGGCTTGAGACATTGATGCTACTATTACCTGCGGTTGGGTACTTGGCTTATCGCCACTGGAGCGGTGTAGGTTTGCTGGGACATCAGGGCTTAGCCTGGGATTTGCTGGTCATGAGCACTGGCCCGGTGACTACCGTTCCGTTGCTGCTGTTCGCCTACAGTGCCCAAAAGATCCCTCTCTCGACAATGGGGTTGCTGCAGTACATTGCTCCATCGATACAGTTTTGGATGGGATGGTACGTGATGATGGAACCGGTTCCCGCTGCTCGATGGTACGGATTCATTTTGGTTTGGATGGGTTTGGCCGTATTTGTAGTCAGCAGCCTTTTCAAGCGTACCAAGCGAATGGAGCCGGTTATCATTGAATAGGAAGCTGGATGTGGCCAGGATCGATGATGTCATTTTCAGCGATGTCTTGTGCCGTTACCGTAAAGATCCAGAGTGTGGGTGAGGGTCTCGCGATGGCATCGTGCTTTCAAAACCAGCTATACTCAGGACGAACGTAGTAAAAGCCGAACACGGCCCAACGACCCGCGCGAGCAGGTATCGATTCGCCCGAAGAGTTTTTCTTGAAGATCGGTGCAAGAGTCGAATATCCAGAATAGTTTTGTTTTGGAATTTGATGTGTATACGCCAGCGTTACCGGTTCGGCTTCTGGATTTCTATCCATCCAGCGGTGCAATGTCTTAAGGTCTTGTCCCCAGTCTAATCCACTATCACTAAGGTAACGCCAACCTTCAGACGGACCACCAATAATGTCTGAAAAGTAGGCGTATGTTCTCGGATACACTAACGCAACGGAAATAGCTACCCACAGTACCATCGACGTCGAGACAACTCGAAAAGACTTCTTCAATAAGAACGATCGTGATGCGACTAGCACAAGGGAGGGCAAAACTGGCAGAGCGTAACGCGGATGATGACTGAAGCCATTCTGAGAACTCACAAAAAGAAAGAGTAACAGTCCAGGCCAAAGGAGATTGAATTCGATACTTGAAATTGGTTTCCATTTTGGGCTATAAGCCACCAATCCAACTGCAACTAAAATCCAAAACGGTAACGGTTCTTTGACGAGCATAGCTAACAGATACTGCTACTGACGGCAGGTACATTTGTTCTGGTAATGTACCTTACTGGGTCAGGCGACAAAGAGTTTTCCGATAACGAATGGAGTCTTGTCGCATCGCCATAACAATGGCCTGCCGTACTATCCGTACTCACTCCGATGGATATGTGTTGATCCGAACAACGAGGATTGGCTATTCGTTTGGAATTTTCTAGTAGACGATGGTGTCAAATTTCGAAAATGGTATCGAGCGGACGAATCTTTGTATCCGCCGCGTTCGCGAGGGGTAGACTTACTCTTGACCTCGGCGAAATTGGAGTAGATGAAATCGTCGACTTTTCTTACGAGGTCGAGAATCCGTTCCATGAATCTATTGAGCTTATGGAATTTCAAGGAACCTGTTCTTGCCTAAAGCTGGAATCAAAACCAAAAACGCCACCAATCTTAAAACCCATGGAAAATTATTCCGGTAAGGCATCCCTTGTCATGAATAGCCCCGGAAAATCGGACCAACTAATCATGGTGAAGGTTCGAAGCGTAGCGCACCCTGATTCACGTGGTTCGATTGACGTTTCCGTCAAGAGTAACGCAGTACGTAAGCGGTCGGAAGAAAATCCGTTCGTCCTCGGAGAAATTTTTGTGGACGACGACTAAGCCAAGTCTATCAGCCTGGAAAGCCTAGGTACCAACCAACGAAACCAACAGCGAAATCCGAACACTGCAACGCAAGGTTACGATTTGATCGCGATACTTGCGCACGAAACGACCTTCCGATTAATACCGTCCAATGGTGGTTATATGTCAACAGGTCTCATAAGAAATATGAATGGAGTCGTCTCTGAAATTGGAACAGACAACTTGGTGACTGGCCAGATCACCGCATGAATAGCGAGGAACGCCAGTCGAGCCTTGAGTTTTCGGCTAGATTCGATAGGGATGCACGACAAAAATGGTTCCCTAACCCAAAATCAAGCCGATTTGATTTACAATTGCCGTCCGTTTGTCTTGTCGTGCCCCAGTTGGATGTTGAATTCCCGTTGATTAGGTTAAGATAACTGGATTCCCGGAGGATTCCATGATGAAGACTGCCTCACCAGTGCCTGAACAGAAATCGCTCAAACCTCTATGCTCGGTTCTCTCTTCGATCGCGAAGCGCTTACGCAACCACGACGTGTCAAGCATTTTGCTGGCCGCGTCATTTTTGTCTTAGCGTTGTTTATGATTATTTGTACCGCTTGGCTGCTGTTAGCGGGTATTCAACCGGTGACTAGTATCGGGAGTCTAACGAGGTTTAGCTCGCTCGTCTTCCAAATCATCGCCCCTTTCCAAGTCATCGTGGTGATGTGTGTTGCAACGCTCGCCGGTGCAACGGCAGTGAGTTCAGAGAAGGATAAGCGAACATTTATCCTTCTTCTCATGACTTCACTTTCTAACTGGGAAATTGTCATCGGGAAGATGAGCGCTGGCTTCCTGTCGGCATTGAATCTATTCGCTGGTAGCGTGGTGGTGATGATGTCGCTAACGTTGCTGGGCGGGGTCTCTATATGGCAAGTTTTCCAAGTTGCCTGGATAACGCTAGGAGCGATCTTCGCCTGCGGAGCGTTTGGGGCGATGATCGCTTTTTGGCGAGAGAAGACATTTCAGGCCATCGCCGTGAGCCTCTTGGGAATCACTTTGTATTTGACCATCGCCGAGGTCGTATTCGCAGGCGGTATACCAGGAGTAAGTCCTACTTGGGGTGCTGCTCTAAGTCCTCTTCGGGCGGCTACGACAACAGCTCGTCCGATACCCGACCTCGCAACATTCATAGGCATTCAAGCTCCTTGGCTTTCCGGATTACTACTTTTTGGGCTCTCTATCATATTTACTTGCCTTTCAATTCAAAGGCTTCGAGTTTGGAATCCATCGCGTGAAGGACGTCCTGCCGTTCAAGAGACCGATTCGGATACTGCTTTTCAGACGAATACGATGGTAGGTGTTGGTGTTGGTCAGGAGGGAGCACCAGTTACGAAGCTAGCGGCTACATGGAAAGTACGTGAACCACGGCCAGTCTGGGATAACCCGATCCTTTGGCGAGAGATGTGCACTTGGGCCTACGGTCGTAAGGTATTGATCATTCGCTCGGCATACTTGCTCTTTGGCGCATTAATCATTGCCGGGTTGGTTCATGGAATCCAAACCGGTGCGGCTCTCCAGAAGTCTACCTTTAATGAATCGTTGATTCCGGAAACGGCGACGCTCCTATCGCCGCTTTTTGTGGTGTCACTGATTATCATCAATGCTTTGGCTGTTAACTCGATCACGAATGAGCGAGATGGCCAAGCGCTCGATCTGTTGTTGGTGACCGAGATCACCCCTCGCAGTTTTTTGTTTGGAAAACTAGTGGGAGTTCTCTATGTAGCCAAGGAGATGGTTCTACTTCCGATTGGCATGTGCATTTGGCTCTGGACACAAGGTGCCGTGAATGGAGAAAACTTACTTTTTAGCGTGATTGGGTTATTGGTGATGGATGTCTTTGTTGCCATGCTGGGAATTCATTGCGGGATGATTTACAGCAAATCGCGAGCAGCAATTGGAACGAGCCTCGGGACGGTCTTCTTTCTATTCCTTGGAGTCGTCACTTGCATGCTGATCATGATTGGGTTCCGTGGATCGTTTGGCCGCCAGTTAGCCCCTTTCCTGGCGATTATCATTGGTGGTGGAGCCGGGCTCTACGTGGCTCTTGGGCATCGTAATCCTTCGCCAGCAATTACCCTTGCAGCATTCGGTCTGCCATTCTTGACCTTTTTTGCGATTACGAGCTTCATTCTCCGCGACCAAGAGCTGACTGTGTTTAGTGTGTTAGTGACCGCCTATGGGTTTACAACTCTGGCGATGATGGTCCCGGCACTCAGCGAATTTGAATTCGCGTTCGGAAGATCGCAGATGGCCAAGGACGACGGCTGAGGCTAGAAAGCCAATTCGTTTCGAGCCTGCTCTTGCGAAGATATTGTTATTGATCAAACTATTGCACTGCAATCCTTGTTTTACTCAATAAATACTGTTTCACTCAATTTTCTTGTTTCACCTAAACTACTGAAAGTTTTTCAGCCATGCAACGTACTCTCGTGCTTCTAAAACCCGACTGTGTTCAACGTCGTCTCGTCGGCGAGATCATCGGTCGCTTCGAAGCCAAGGGCCTTAACATTGTCGCGGTGAAGATGCTCAATGTTTCGCCAGCACTTGCAAAGCAACACTACGCAGAACACGTTTCGAAGCCATTTTATCCGGCATTAGAAGAGTTCATCACCTCTTCACCGATTGTCGCGATGGCAATCGATGGGCTGGAAGTGATTCGTGTAGTAAGAGAGATGTTGGGTGCTACCAGCGGACTGAAAGCTGCTCCTGGGACGATACGTGGCGACTTCAGTTCCTCTCGCCAAATGAACTTAGTTCACGCTAGCGATTCTGAGGAGTCTGCCGTTCGCGAGTTGAAGTTGTATTTTGCAGAAAACGAACTCTGTCCGTACTCGCCAACACTTATCGGAAGCTTTAAAGCATCGGACGAATAATCGCGTGAGCGAGTGTCGGAACTTCGATTTGACGTTGCTCATCACTACTCCGTCCGGTCAATCCAGCCTCCACCTAAGACTCGGTCTTCTGCAAAGACGACCGCTAGCTGGCCGGGAGCGACTGCTTCGACTGGCTCGTCGAAGGTAACTTCGAAACTCCGATCCGAGCGTCGAACAACTTCTGCCAGTTCGGGCGGGGAGTTGTAGCGAATCTGAACCGATACTTGAATCGCCGTATTGACTGCGACGTCCGACAACCAGTTGTCATCCTTGGCAAATAGCCTTGTTCGACGAAGCGATTCTTTGCGTCCGATAACGATCCTATGATGTTCGCGATCAATCTCGGTAACAAAGTAGGGTTCGTGCATAGCCACCCCGAGCCCCTTCCGCTGGCCAATCGTGAAGCTTTCGATACCGTTATGCGTTCCTACAACCTTACCTTCGGTGGTAACAATTTCGCCGCCACTACTTTCGTGAGTTCGTTGGCGAACGAAATCGCCATGCTTGCCCGATACGACAAAGCAAATTTCTTGGCTATCCTTTTTATCGGCCACTCGAAGGCCCACCTCGGCCGCCAAAACGCGAATCTCGGATTTATGATAACCTCCGATTGGAAGCATCATACGGGGCAACAAACTTCGGTCGATTCCTGCTAATACGTACGCTTGGTCTTTACCGTCATCGATGCCGCGATAGATTCCGCTCGGATTTGCTGACTCGCCTGTCGGTAGCATTCTTGCGTAATGGCCCGTTGCAACGTAGTCGGCACCAATTCCATCGGCGTAATCAAATAGGCGTCCGAACTTAATCCAGTTGTTGCACTGTACACAGGGATTGGGTGTCCGGCCCGATCGGTACTCGTCGACAAAGTAATCGACAATTCGCTTGAAGTCTGACTGCATATCCAATGCATAGAACGGAATGGACAATCGGTCAGCGACGCGACGTGCATCCAGAGCATCACTAGCGCTACAGCAACCTTGTTTGTGGTCGGTTCTTCCCTGTAGTATCGGAAGCAACGGATTCTCGCCAGTCGATTCTACTTTACAAGTGCTTGCAGATTCCTCGCCATGACGCATGAAGACGCCGGTCACATCGTATCCGTCGCGTTGAAGTAACAAAGCAGCGACCGAACTGTCGACACCCCCACTCATCGCTAACAGGACTCGTTTAGACATGATTGGCTTTCGATAGACTATCTCTGCGATATGAGTTCGATTTCGCCATCGCGAAGTAGTTCAAGTGCTTCGATCGGCGTCGTAGCAGATCGTAATTGGGTAAGCCAGACGCCGTCGGTCAACAATCGCGACAACCTGGCAAGCATTCGTAAGTGCGTACGATCGTCCGTGCTACAGATCAGAAAAAAAACGTCCGTTAAATGTCCCGACTTATTACCAAAGGGGAGCGGCTGACCAGTGATGCCTAATGCCAAAATCGGTTCGGCAAGGATAGTTGTCTGTGGTCTCCGTGGGTGAAGCAATGCAACACCGCTTTCCAATGCCGTCGGATGCAAATCTTCGCGAGCGGAAACGGCTTCGGCCATCGCAGCCGCATCCCAAAGGAGACCAGTATTGGCTGCAAGCTGGCACATCTCCCGGATAACGCTTCCTCGAGTACGAGCCTGCAGAGGAATCTGGATCGCATCGATCGGTAAGTAATCCGATAGCGCTCCCTGCTCATCATCGACCCGCGCGTGCCGATCGAGCATGGCTTCCATCTTCCCTAAGGCTTCAGCGTCGCTGGCACCAATCTTCTCTTCTAGCCAGTGATGAACATCGGACTCACTAAATCGCCATTGTCCTAAGATTCGTCTAGCCGGCAGCGCCCCTCGGGACGCGAGCTTCGATACTTGTTCAGGGGTAACGTGAAGATAAGCGGCGAGTTGGTCGACGTCGAATTCTTTGCTGGACATGGCGAGTCTCCGAGTGTTGGATGATCAAAGCGACCACACAATTCTCTGGAGTGAAAACAGCAGGCGTATGAAGTTGGTATTAAATTTGGACAATCTTTTGCAAGTCTATTAGCGAATTCCGAAATTCGCCAGAAAGACTTTAGATGAAAACGGCTAACTATTCTAGTCCAAGCTATACTTTTCTGGGTGATCAATCCACCCAAAATACGTCAATCGTAGGCGAGAACAATCCATCCCAACCAGTATTAATCTTCGCCGTAGAGCTTTATGACGACTAAGAAGCATGCCTCATTTCCTTAAGCGAAGCCATACAACGAACGCTACGGAAAAAAAGACCCAAGTTGCGATCGATAGTACGCCTCCCCATGTCCAACCGCGACTGGGGCTTTCCAGTCCCGGATGCGTGGCTGCAATGAGGCGCGTTTGGCTAAGTCGAAAATGCGACTCGCTATTACCAATTCCTGCCGAGTTGACCAAACTTTAAAGTTCCGGAAACCCCAATTCCCATCATCAATAACTTCTCCGCCTTGCGGAGTCATGCAAGCTCGTATCACTTCGAAATTAGTTTGAATCGGCACCGATTGCACCAAGCCATCCAGGAAGGCAAAGTTGGCTGAACCGACGTGAGCCGAGCCGAAACTGGATTCATGGTGGGAGCCTGTATCTTTTGAACCATAGCCTAGGCCGGAGGGGTCTCAAACTTCAATCAAATTTCTGAATGCTTCGCTTGCATGGACTTAGCGAGTGACAACAGGGTCGAATGGAACCTGAGCGTTTACGATTTCGTTGAAACTTTGCTCTCCATCGTTTCCGTTGGGATCCTCTGCTTCCGCCGTTTTCTCTTGCTTCACAACGGATCGACGAATCAAAACCGTCCGCAAGCGTTCATCCAAAACCTTTTTGTTTGCTCGTTCAGGATCCACTTGAGTCCAGCTTTCGCGATAGTGTGTGGAGGTAATGATGCGAAGCAGATTTTGATCTCGGTCTTGCCAATGTACCTCGTAGAGGTTGTCCGAGTATCGCTTCATCGGCCTGCGATTCACAATATCTCGATCTTCGATAAGGCACCAAGCGCGAACATAATACTTTGACGTATCGGGCGCCCATTCGTAGAAAATAACTTGATCGTATACATGCCTTCCAAGGCAATCGTGGAAGTGATTCAGCTCCACGAGATCCACGTGTTCGTTGACTTCACGAGACGTTGAACCTGAACTAACCACGGCGATTAAAAAAGATGCAAAACTCATCATTCCCATGCTTCAAGCCCTCCAGCAAACGAAGCGAAATCCCATTTAGAACTCGACGCTATTAGCAGCGGAGCCTCGTGAAGACCACGAGCGGGATGATGGGGCGTAGAGGTTTTAGCGTTCTATCCGAGTCTTACATTCATTGAATTAATGAAGACACGAAAGAACGATCGGCGTCTAGCCAGCGGGAGAGGGAACCGCATTACATCATTACACTTCGTCATTAGTAGTGGTCACGGGGGATTCACGCTGGCATCGTTGCCGAGCTATCAAAACAACACAAATAGTCGTCTTCGCTCAATAATCCTTAACGCATCAAGGTGCTTAACGACCCAGACACACTGTACTTACAAAGCGAAGTCCTTCCAACTAACCTATTTCGGTCAGCAGGCTCAAGTCTGATTTGATTAAATTAATACTTTTGTGAAAAAACTTCCTCAACAACGCTATTGAAACGGATTGCAGAAACTTAACGGGATGAAACGTATTCTTTCCATCAAGGGAAGAAGGATGGTCGAAACCAACTGTTTAAGGTTCACACAGGAACACAAGCAGGCGAGAGCCAAAACGGACTGGTTCTGCCATGGCGGGTTGGATCCCGTCAATCGGGAGGATTTTAAATGCAAAAACACGTTTTTGTCTTTGTCTTTATTGCGGCATTCCTTGGCTTTTGCGACGTTCTTCGCGCCCATGATTTTTTTTGGGGAACTACACAATATTCTCCTTTAAGTTCGCCCGCCGCGAGCGCTACGGCAACAACTTCCTATCAAATCATTCCTCGACCGTTCTCGCATCACGCAGAAAAACCCCTTCCCTACTCGTCAACTGTGCAAGCCTCGCCGTCTGCAGCCTTGAACGCTCGACCTACCACGCCCTATGCCTACGGTTGGTTCGGCCCTAAAGAGACTCCACAATGGCAACGTCATTTCGGTTACCATTCACGCTATACCCAGTGGACACTCAAGTAGATGATGGACCCGCGTTTTGAATCGTTTAATGACTCTGTCGAATCAAAGTGGAATCGTCGACGCAACGATTGGATCTCCTCTTAGCGAACTCGCAGTCGAGGCTAATACATTCCCGATGGCGATGATCGGAATGCTGCTGTTCGCAATCCTCATTGCTTCGTCGATGCTGTGGTGGAAATTTATTATAGCGTATATCAAGGGAATCGCTTTTTTTCCGACTTTTCAACCTCGACAGATTCAACGCTGGGGAGTCATCGATCTGGCCATGGCGGTAGCGAGCGTTTTCGTTTTGTCCGCTTTAGCATTCGGCTTGATTTCGCGAATCGGTGTCCCTCGAGTGGACTTGATGTCCGGTACGGCTGCCTCTGTAGTGAAAGTTGCTATAGCGACATTCCAACTTTCTTCCGTAGCGGTGATGACAATACTAATCGCCATCCGATATCGGATGACTATCAGTAATATCGGTTGGTCGACGGAACGACTCGTACAGGATATTCGACTTGGACTCGTAACATTTGTTATGATTCTTCCGCCGATCTATATATTAATGGCGTTATCCACCCTGATGTTCAAACAACCGTATAATCATCCGGTAGTTGATGCCATCAAGAACGATCCATCGACCTTGCCGATGGCTATTTGGTTGGCAGTTGTCATTGCTCCGATTTTGGAAGAATTTGGCTTTCGCGTTCTTCTGCAAGGGTTCCTCGAATCGATCGCTCGAGGACCGCTCTCATTGAAGATGGTAATCTTCGGGCGTCGCGAAACCACTCTCTATCCACACGACAGTGATCTACAAGGGGCATCGCCAGAGCAAGCAACGGATATAAAAATCTTTCACAACAATAGTGAAATGATTGTTGACAGTAAACAGTTACCGTGGTGGCCAGTGATCGTCTCCGGTGTGCTGTTCGGTTTGGCGCACTTCGATTACGGAGCGAGCTGGCTTCCGCTTGCCGTGCTCGGGATTGTTTTAGGTTATCTCTATCGAATAACGAATCGTATCTGGCCAGGCCTTGTTGTTCATGCTTGCTTAAACGGAATGACGATGCTGAACTTAACGATCATCACCTTGTATGGCGATCCATCGAAGATTCAGTAGAGTGTCCCGCAATAGAGCTGTCCTATTGAAAATTGCACTTAATTGCCTGTCACTGGGCAATAACTTTGTAGCCAATTAAACACTTCCTGGTGCCAACGTTGACTGTTTGCAGGCTGCAAGACCCAGTGACCTTCGTTTGAAAAGTTAACAAACCGACTTGGAACACCTTGTCGTTGTAGTGCAGAAAACAACTCGTGACCTTGTCCAATGGGACAGCGAAAGTCAAAGTCATTGTGGATGACCAACATTGGAGTTTTTAACTTCCCAAGCTCGCCAGCCTTAACGTGAGGCGAGTATTCGCGGTATCGTTCCGGATGCTCCCAAGGTAATCCTCCATGTTCATGCTCGTCAAACCAAAGCTCGTCGGTAGTTCCCCACATGCTTTCAAAGTTCCACACGCTGCAATGGGTGATCAAACATTTGAATCGATCGGTGCTTACCGCAAACCAGTTCATCATGTAGCCGCCAAAGCTCGCCCCGGCAGCCGCAATTCGATCGCGATCAACGTAAGGAAGTGTTTCCAGGTAGTCGACTCCTGCCATCAAATCGCGATAGCACTTACCGCCCCAGTCACCCGAGATCTCCTCAACAAACTTCTGCCCGAACCCTGTGGAGCCTCTAGGGTTTGGTAAAGCTACCAGGTAACCTCTGGCCGCCCATGCTTGCGGGCACCATCGATAGCTCCACCCGTTCTCCCATGCGCCCTGAGGTCCACCGTGTACCAAATAAACCAACGGATACTTCTTCTTAGGATCAAACGCAGGTGGTTTCAGGATCCACATTTGCATTTGCCGGTTGCCTTCGATCGCTACGGTTTCGATCGACTCTAGCTCCCCCCAAGCAATTTGGGAACTAAGTTCGGTGTTAGCTTGACTAAGGTTCGTGACTTGCTTGCTTCCAGATTTCAAGAATACTTCTGGGGGTTGATCCATTCGCGAGGTGACGATCGCAGTTTGACCTGCCGCACTGGACATCGACATGACGACTCCTCCCAAGTATCGTTCTGATCTCAGATCCGTTTTTCTCGGCGCCTCTTTGGCATCCACGCTTACCTGCCAAAGCTCATGTTCTCCCTTTCGGTCCGTCGCAAAGAGTATCTGCGTGTCCGAAGTCCAGATGAAGTCATTGATAGACAAATCAAGGTCGCCAGTAAGTGACAGGCCTTCGCGTTGATGAGCGGATAAACTTCCGTTTTGTAATGTTCCATCTGGGTTGATTCCACTCACACGAAGCTGCCATCGATCGGCTTCGGAACCAGCAATATCTTGAGACCGCCACGCGACGGATTTCCCATTCGGCGAAAGTCGAGGGCCGCTATCGGCCGCGTTGTTACTTGGCGTGAGACACGGCCAAGTATTGCTTAGATTATCTACCGAAACTCGGCAAAGCTCGTAGTCAGTGCTCCATGCTTCATCCTTTGCGGGAGGAGCCGTGAACACGAGGGCTGTCCCGTCGGTTGAAAAGCAATAGTCTTGACTCGACGAAAACGTCGATGACGTAGGGACTGCATCGCGGTCCCCGGGCGTTACATCGCGAGGCGAACCTGCCGCTTCGAGGCCTGAAGAATTGGCTTTGAGTTGTAGAACAAAAAGATGTTGTCGCTTGCCTTCGACATAGGAGTCCCAATGTCGATAGAAGAGCTTGTCAAAAACACGGACAGAAACATTTCGATTGGCGAGTTCATCCAGGCGTTTTTTATTTTCCGCGTCCGATTCGTCGAACGGCAACTCCGAGAATTGCGGAAAGACTGACGAAGCGAACGCAATCGATCTGCCGTCTGGGGCCCATGCTGCTTGAGTGGCTTCGGTTGAAATCGTTGTCAACTGCGTTGCTTCGCCTCCATCGATTGCGATGGACCAAATCTGCATCGAACCAGAACGATTCGATTGAAACAAAATCGTCTTACTATCGGGACTAAATCGAGGACGCGAGTCTTTCTTTCCCGAATTTGTGATGGCTCGGGGCGATAGGCTCCCATCGGTCGAAGCCAGGTAGATGGAGGTCTTACTCGCATTTTTCTCCAAGTCCACTTCGGTCATTTGGTACGCAACCAAACGACCGTCGGGTGAAACATCGACGTCAGCAATTCGACGAAATCGAAACAAATCTTCGATTTCCATGGGGCGTTTTTGATTGTCTAAAGAATTTTTCAGCACAACACTATCAATGGTTTTCTGAGCGGTTACAAAAGTCGACATGGCGGACACAATCAGCAAAATAGTTAAAGAAAACCTTACAAATCGCATTCAAAATCGATCCTAGAATTGCGGGTTTGAGCTCGGGTAAGGGAAGCAAATGGGAAGATTACGGTGTCAAACGATTCGAACTGAACTCGTGACGATTCGTCCTATACTACCCGATTCGTGCCGTATCCGGAGATGTCCAGTTGCATCCAGACCTAAGCACATGCCGATTGCAGTCCCAATCGGAGGGTCACGACCCTTCAACGATAGCTGAGTTTCTGCTTCAAATTGTGCCGTTTCCCAGCTCGATACAGTTCCTTCGATGTTCTTTCCTTCTAAGTAGCAGCGTTTTGTCCATTCGCGGTGCCACCATGTGTCATCGGAGTCTGTCGATTGCATGGCAGCACGAAGCTCGCTAACAAAGCGATTCAGGATCAGGCTCATCCGGCCATGTTTGGTTGACAACTCGGGCGATGCTGCACGCGAGTGGTGAGCGAGGCTGATAGCGCGGGCGCGGATTTCGGCTGGTGCATCGCTAAAATCAACATCTACATTGATTCCAGTACCAATTATCAGGATGTTTTGCGGAGGATATGCGACTCTCTCGATCAAGACACCCGCGATCTTTTTCTCGTCGACATAAACATCATTCGGCCATTTGATTTTACATCGATTGGGGTTGTCTATCTGTGTTTCGATCGTCTTAGCAATCGCAATCGCGGTGACGTAAGCAACGGAAGAAATAGTTTTTGTTGGTTCGAACAGGGCAAGCGAGGACATCAAGCAGCCCTCAGGCGACCACCAACTGTGCTCACCGCGTCCGCGTCCCGAAGTTTGCTGGTCCGCTACAACTAATCGTGGGTAAGAACCATGGCCTAACTGAGAGCTGGCTTCCTCGTTGGATGCTAGAAACTCTCGGCGCATGTGTGAGCTAGTCGAGTCTAATGACTTGTACCAGGCGGCCGATCGAATCCAACCTTCCGCAAGAATCGAATCGAATTCAATCACGTCTCACTATTTTCCGCTTGGAGGACTAGCTGGCGGGCCTACGGCGACCGACCAGATTAACAATCCAATAATACAAACCAATATTAGCATCGCGACGACCAGCGAGCGTTGACGATCCGGTGTATCGGCAAGCCTTTTGCTAAGCTGCTCTTTGCCGACATCCGTCGTTTGACCAGCTCCGACGTCAATACGACAGGTTTTCGGATCGACGTTGGGTTCACCTTTTAATTCGATCGCCTTGATGTTTTGAGTCTTAGCAAGTTCTATAGCGGCATCGGCGTCTTCGAGAACTTCGATCATGGTGCCTTGAACTGTACGCGCGTTGAATGGTCGATCCTCAGGCGCTTTGGCCAGAAGTTGGTTAACAATATCGTCCATCGCTTGCGGAACATCGGGAACCAAGCTTTTTACGCGTGGGGCTGGTGTTCGAAGTTGTTGTTCGAAAAGCTGCGCAAAGTTTACACCCAAGAATGGGGGACGACCTGTAAGGAGTTCAAAAAGAACACAACCCAGCGAATACAAATCCGCTTTGCCATTGATGTTTGAATCCGCTGTTATCTGTTCGGGTGACATGTACGCATGAGTCCCAACGGTCAGCCCTTGGTCTGTCAAATCGCTCGACCGCGTGTCTCGAGCTATTCCAAAGTCCCCCAGCTTTACCGTTCCATCTCGCGTCAAAAATAGATTCGCTGGTTTTAAATCCCGGTGCACGATTCCGTGATTATGTGCGTATTGGAGGGCAGAGCATACTTGCCTAGCGATCGAGGCGACCTCAGGCCAAGGGAGCCTTCCAAACTTTACCAGCAATTCCTTGACGCTTCCCGCATCGACATATTCCATAACGTAAAATACCCGACCATGGGTAATCCCACCTCCGTAGACCTCGACAATGTTTCGATGTCGTAGCCTCTCCAAAATCACAATCTCGCGTTCAAATCGGGAGCGAATGAGTGGATCTTGCGAAACCCCCAGTTGAAGAATCTTCATCGCGACGACTTTTTCGGTGCTTTTTTCGGTCGCCGAATAGATTTCTCCTACGGTTCCTTGTCCAAGACTGCCTCCTAACTCATAATCGTCGAAACGCAACTTTAATTTCAACATGCATCCACTCTTTCAATCCACATAACCTAGACGCTTGCTCATTGGGTCCGGCGCGTACGTGCCGCTATCATAGCTCAAAACCCATGTTTGTTTTCTGCGGTCGGAGTAATTTGGCCGGTAGAATCCATTGAAAGCAGCATTCCCTTCCATTTATGGCGAACGACGTATCCGTTTCAGATTCGGGGAAGACTACGAAAAGCGAACCTCTCTCTGATCGTGAATTGATTTACCGGATGCTGGCGTTCGCCATGCGATACCGCTTTGAATGCGCAATCCTTTTGTTGCTGCAAGCAATGCTACTTGCGACAGCGATTCTTGCGGTTCAGCTGGGAGGTTTTGCTTTGGATTGGGTTCAGTTTCGCCTGACGAAAATGCCTAATGAACCCCCACGGTTTTACGGATGGTCACCGCCGCTAGGGTGGGCTGATAGCACACAAATGGTTGCTCTGGGCCTGATCATGTTAGGAGTCGGTATCGTTCGTGCTCTGTTTAACTTTGGCTATGCAATCGAGAACGGTCGGCTGATCAATCTCAAAATGGTGGTTGATCTTCGGATTGCAGTCTACGAAAAAATGCAACAACTAAGCTTCCGATTCTTCGATGCGAACGCCTCTAGCACGTTGATCAACCGACTCACTGGCGACATTCACGCAACGCGTTCGTTTGTCGACGGAGTTGTCGTTCAACTGACAATTCTCATTCTTTCGCTCGTCAGTTATTTGATCGCTATGCTACGCATTCACGTTGTTCTCACGATAGCCTGCCTAGCGACCACACCTATCCTATGGTGGATCACCGCCTCGTTTTCGAAGCGGATTCGCCCCGAGTACGACAAGAATCGCGAATTGTTCGACGCAATGACTTTAGTTGTGGCGGAAAACGCGGAGGGCCAACAAACAATTAAGGCCTTCGGAAGGCAGCAAGCAGAAATTGATAAGTATCGCAAAGCTTCGATGAGCGTTCAGGAGCAGCAGAAATCGATCTTTTGGCAGGTCAGTGTCTACACACCCACTGTTCAGTTTCTTACCCAAGTCAATCTCGTCATCTTGTTGGGCTTTGGTGGCGTGCTCGTTACACGTGGGGAACTGGAACTAGGATCGGGCTTAGTGGTTTTTGCTGGACTGTTGCAGCAGTTTTCTGGTCAGGTAACAGCACTGTCTGGTATCACCAACACGATCCAGCAAAGCCTAACGGGAGCAAGACGCGTCTTCGAGATTCTCGATAGTCCAGTCGAGATCGAAAGCCCGACGGTCAACGCATACGTGCCTACCAAGGTGCGAGGCGAAATCGTCTTTCGACAAGTCGACTTCGGTTACCAACCTGACAGACCCATCCTCCATGCGATCGATTTACATATCCCTGCGGGAGCGACCTATGCATTGCTGGGCCCAATCGGAGCCGGAAAGACAACCTTACTAAGTCTCATTCCAAGATTTTATGATCCGCAAAGAGGACGAGTGGAGATTGATGAGATCGATCTTAAGGAATGGGACTTGCCATCTCTGCGTAAATCGATCGGTATTGTTTTCCAAGAAACATTTCTGTTCAGCAACACGATCGCCGCCAACATTGCCTTCGGATGTCCTCATGCGTCGACAGAGCAAATTGTTCGCGCAGCAAAGATAGCTTGTGCTGACGAGTTCATTCGTTCACTTCCGCAGGGATACGATACTGTCCTGGGTGAATTTGGGTTAACGCTCTCTGGAGGGCAGAGGCAACGGCTAGCGATCGCGAGAGCATTGGTCTTGGACCCACCGATCTTACTACTTGACGACCCAACTGCTTCGATTGATCCAGAGACCGAACATGAGATTCTAGACGCGATGAAGCAATCGCTAACAGGTCGAACTAGCCTCATCATCGCACATCGACTGAGCACTCTTCAAGCTGCTGACCAAGTGATCGTTATGGACCAGGGCCGTATAGTCCAAGTAGGAACGCATGAAACTCTTATGAGAATTTCCGGCCACTATAGAGACGTCGCGATCAGTCAAGGGATTCGCTTCGATGGACTTTAGCTAAAGATCACCGCGTCTTCGAAGGAGTACGCGTCGAGGCTGATCCACTGCTTGAGCGGTACCGGCCTGTGGAGCCGATGTCGATGCCCTAAAGTGAGGAGCTCGCAAGCTCTGAGGTGGATGGGCATCGCCGTCGAGGTTACCCAGGTACTGCTTGCGAACCTCGGGATGTTGTTTAACCTCGGTCGGGGTTCCTTCGCACAGGACTTGCCCCTTACTAATTACATAGCATCGATCAACACCGCTTAAGATCTCTCTTGCAGCATGATCTGTAATCAAGATCGCAATTCCCGAACGAGCCAAACGCTCGATCACTTCTTGGATACCTTGTACGGTTACCGGATCGATCCCCGCAAAGGGTTCATCGAGCATAATGATCTGCGGATCCGATACTAAGCAACGCGCGATTTCGAGTCGACGGCGTTCACCGCCAGAGAGCTTTCCTGCTCGTGATTTCCGAATATGCTTGATATCGAATTGTCCAAGTAATTCTTCGGTTCGATCGCGACGTCGTTTACGTTCTACTCCAAGCAATTCCAACATGCTCGAGATATTCTGTTCGACGGTCAGCTTTCTAAAAATGCTAGGCTCTTGAGGTAGATAACCGATGTGACCGTCTTTGGCTCGTCGGAACATGGGCCACTTCGTTACATCGAGTCCACCCACTGTGACTTTGCCGCGATCAGGAATCACAATTCCGCAGGTCATCCTAAAGCTAGTTGACTTTCCAGCGCCGTTGGGGCCCAGCAATCCTACAATCTCGCCTGGACCGACACGAAAATCTACGCCGTCCACGACTTTACGACGACCATAGGTTTTTTCAAGTCCTTCAACGCGGAGTACGTCTTCGCTCATGCTCTTATCGATTCATCTTGAAAGCATAACTACTAGGTTGGATTGCACGCCGTATGCTGGACTGGAGGTCAGAGTTGGGTATACACGAATTCTCTATCTCGCTGCTAGAGAGGCTTGGATTTCAAGGATGAGTGCTGTCTTGTTGCCATTGGTGTTTTCATGCTGATCTTGCTTTCGGACCGTCTCATAAGCTATGCCCAGCACATTGGCAGAACGCAGCACAAGCAAAATGGAGTGTAAATCGATAATGGCTCGCGCAGTAAAGCAGATTTTGGGATGGGCGTGTTGTTTGGTTTTGTCTTTTAGCGGTTGCCAGGGCGGGCCTCAAAGCTTTCCGAGCCTGACAAGCCTGAACAATCCAACCCGTGTTCCACCACCACCGACAGGTTCCTACGCTGCGCCGCAGGGCTATGGTGCACCTGCCGCCGGCGTCCCCACCAGTTCGACCAATCTCAAACCCGTTGGGGCAACGCTTGCACAGCTAAGATCAATCGAATCGGGATCCGATGTCGGTGATGTATTCGGTAGCGAGGGGAGAGTTTCCACGAACGATGTCGCTACCGGAACCATCGCCGCCCGCCCCGTTGTTGCTCCACCCGTCAGGCCTAGTGCAGCAATGACTGCTAATCCCGACTTGGTTACGCAAGCAGCAGCCGTCTCCTTCTCGCAACCATCCGCCCCCCCTGTTATCACGGCAGGTGCGACCACTAGTCGGTCCAGTACCCAGCTCAGTTCGTCTCGACCCTTCGAATCGTTACCAGACCCTCGATCCGCCTCAATAGATTCTACCGCTGAGATTAGCGACGGTATTACTTGGAAAACAACTCAACGGTAATCTTACGGCGTGAGTCTTTCGGCATCCGTCTTACGGCCTCAAGACGTGAGACGCACGATGGCTGGCTTGAGATTCTAGACTTAAATCTCTTTCGTGATCGAACCTAGGTAGAAGGGCTCCTGAGCCACCAGTTCGCTGCCGTCTGTGACGTAAACGCGGACTCGAACACACCAACGGATCTTCAACAGCCGACCTTCATAGCTAAGCGGAGCGTCCGGTAACTCGGTTTGAATCTCCATCGGCTGCATCCAGTCATGCTGCGTAATCGAGTCGCCAGTGAGCCGTTGGAAGCAATGAACACCGATGTCTTCACTCCCCTTGCCTTCTGTAAACCAAACAACGGAAGCTTCAATCGCGATGATCGAAGTCGTTTCGATACCACTGATGGAGTAGTGAAATCCTAAGCTCTCTCGTGGCAAATACCCTTTATGCAAACCGAGCAATCGTATCATGATGGCACTGATTTTTGGGGTGATGCCGCGCGTGGATAAACCACTACGGGGAAACTTCGGTAGAACGATGGCCACCGGTTTACTTCTCCTTCAACGAGTATCTTCCACGCCACAGAATTATGAGGGCTTTGAAATGAATGCATGGCATCTTCCGGTACATGAAGATCGCATACCGTTTCAAACGGCTTCCCCCAATCGATTCGACATCTGCCCTGATCGAGTACTTGTTGACGGTATACTTCCTGTCGTTCAGTCCTCGTGTCAGTTCCAAAATGATAAGTGGCGACCTCCTCGCAGACCAGTACAATTAAGAGTTTCTTAACAGAAAGCCTTCCGTATTGGACAAGATGGAGCTGATAGCTTCCACCAGCAACCATCGGAAGCTCACTGACTTCGACGGTTGTGCCGCCTATGCCGGTCGCCAGTCGAAACTTGCGAAAGAACCAGGCCGTGACACGAAAGCCGATATAACCGAATCCTGGCAAAATTACGAGCAAGGAAAACCAATCGAAGATACCATAGCGCGCTTTGCTGATCGTAACAGCGACTAACACAGCGACCATTGCATCCCATGCAAGGACGAAAACACTACCCAAGACCAACTCACGAAGCTCAGGACGATCTGTAGGCAACCTGTATGCCAAACGGACGCCCGGGCTATCGGTGAATCCTGACAAATGAGGTATCGAAGGCATCGATCGCCCCCGCAAGCCGCCCAGTGTCTGAGTGTTCGAAATAGCCCGGTCTGCAAGGACACTTCGGTGTTCGTCGCTGTAGGCGACTCGCAGCACCCGAATAATAAATCCGATCGCTCCAATGAAAGCAAAAATGCAGGAAACCAAGACTAGAAGCCAAAACCCATATCCGATTGGATAAGGATGTGTTTCAGGCGAAAATACTTGCCACGCAACAATTGTGCTCAGAGAAAGTACGCTCACGACGCATATCGCTGCAAACCAAAAGGCCTCCCCAACGCGACCGACTAACCACCAACCGGACATGCGTTGGCCGCGTTTTTTTCCAAAAAGTCGAACTATTCGAGGCATTCAATCGTCGCGTTAATCATGGGCTCGTTCCTCAGAGATTTTACAGAATATCGCATTAACGAACGTTCGACGAGTTATGCTGCGACAAATTCGAGTCTGCCATGAGCCTTGGTTGAATCACCAAGAGCCTTCGGTTTTTGAGAAAAACCGAGAAATCGCTTACCGTTACCGCCTCTAAGGCGTAGTCCTGCTTGAGATTCGTCTGGAGCGAGTCCCATTGATCTTCTCGAACCAAGAGTCGCACATCTCGCGATTTTAAATGCTCGACGATTCGTTCCGAGCCACTCAATTTGCCCGATTCTTCCAACGCTAACTCCTCGATCGGACGTCGCATATAGAAAACCCAACTTGGTTCGATCGTGCCAACTGAAAACCATTTCACGTCCCCGCTTTTCGAAGCCATCGCGTTGAGGTCACTTCGATTCGCGTCCACTTTTGGTGCGATAATGCCAAAAACCGAAGCCAATAGCATGGCTGATGCCCCCACCATCGCCCATGGCATACCGCGTTGTCGATGAGAATCAGCGAGGAAAACCATCAGCACAGCGACTCCAGCAAGCAACAGAGGCCACATCGCAGCAAGTCCGAGGCCGTCCATGGCGACCTGTTGCCCCAGCAAAACCAATCCCACCGACATCACTACGCCTACGATTGCATGAACTGCTGCGCCGCTCCACATCATTCCTCGAGAAAGGACTTTCAAACCCTGCGACCACTGGCTTAAAAACCCACCAATCAAAAGCGAGGCTCCCGGGTAGCATGGCGTGATATAGCTCGGCAGCTTGGTCCGAGCGATTGAAAAGCAAGCCATATATACACCGATCCAAACAACGCCCAAAAGTGTCATCTGTCGAAGCGGCCGATCTACCTGGCCGTTTCTTCCCTCGGCGAGTGAAAATAGGCCTTTCCATGTCCACATCCCAATCGGGATCAACATTAGCGACCATGGAAAAAGCCCGACTAAGGCTGCTGCTGGGTAGTACCAGAGCCCGCCACGGTGCCCCTCCATCGCACTAACAGCCCTCGAAAAATTGTGTTCCCAGAAAAAGCCCCGTAACCATTCACCATCCGTCCTGAATCCAACCCAGATGTACCATGGAGCGGCAATTGAGATCGCCAAGAGTAGACCTGGAGCAACTCGAAGCCGAGTAAGCGTAAGTCCGACTGCCCTTAGAAACTGCAAGATGTATCGGTATAGCCAGTATCGATACAGCCGCGGCCGAATCGACAGAGGCTTCGAATGGAGTTGACTTTCTGCTTGCCAGGACCGTTCCAACTCCTGAATGACACACCACAACCCCACGACAATCGACGGCAGAACGATCCCAACAGGCCCTTTAGCAAGAATTGCTAGCCCCAACGCACTAAACCCGATGAACCACCAAACCGTCAACCTTGTAGACTGCGTCCTCCAGTGCATAACCAACCCCACCACTCCCCAACAACTAGTGCATATCAAAGATGCATCGGGCGTTGCGGCGCGGGCGGCAACGACCATCATGGCTGACGTGGCAAGTGCACAAGCAGACCAAATCCCAGCCATCCGTCCTAGAAAGTTTCCGGCAAGGATTGCAATGGCAAGGATCGACAGCGTACCCATCAACGCACTTGGCATTCGAGCGGCAAACGCGTTCTCGCCAAAGACTTGGTAAGCCGACATCTCCATCCAGTAAAGCAGGATCGGCTTATGCGTTCGTAATTGATCGTTGAAGTATGGCACGACCCAATCGTGACGCTCGAGCATCTCAACCGCGCAGCGGGCGTTTCGAGGTTCGTCTCGATCCCATAGTCGCGTCGCTCCTAGACCAAACCAAAACGACGCGTAACAAACAAAGGCTAGCAAAGCTACCGCTGCGCCAAAATCCTTGTTTAATATCTCGGTTTTCATCCCGTTTCGATACAAGATTCACGAAACAGTAGCAACAGCGAATGTTTTGAAGACGTTAGTTGTCGGTCACTTCAACTCGTCCAGTAGTTTCAAACATTCTTCCACTACCATTTCCCCGGTACCTACTTCTGAAAAGCTATGCAGGCCGGCCCAAGTTTGATAGCCACCATTCTTGAAACCTTGCCGGTTCGGCAAGTAACCGACGTAGTCATTCGAGAGTGCAAAGACAAAGGTGTTTCGAAATGGACTTCGTCGTTTAATCTCCAGCCCAAGCACTGTAAAGAACTCGGCCGGCACGCCTACTACATAGACATCACCAATTTGCATCGCCTGTATCCACATCGACCGCATCTGTCCTTGAGTTGGCTTAAGCTTCATACGACTATCGCGGAAAACGCGGATGAACACGTCCGCTCCTTGCGGGGCATACTTGTGACAGTACTCGCTAACGGCGAAGTCTTCAGCCTGCTCGTCAAACGTCCTCATTTGAAACGATATATCTCGCTTAATCGAAGCCAATCGACTCGATTGCATGGGCGTGGCTTTCTCGTAAGCATCATCGACCGCAGACTCGATTCTTGTCACCATCTCGTTGCAATCAAGAACTAAGTTATGCGTGGACCCGGCCGCCCCCGAAAAGAATGCCACAGGTACTTTATGGCGTTCACTCAACTCTTGTGCGGCTAAACCATAAAAGCTTGGCGATCGCTTGCCCGATCGAGTTCCAATACAGTGAGTCGAGTGGTTAAAGAACATTGCCACATCGCTTCCATCTTTTTTTCGAAACGAAACAACTGGCAAATCCACATCAAAGGGATCCGTGGGTCGGACAAAGTCATCCCTTGGACCGATCCAGTAGATCTTGCCATCCTTCAATAGCTGACGACTGTTCTGCCCAACCGTCGCTTCCTGACCAAGTCGGAAGAAACCGCGACAAGGATCACTCTCCATAGCTTGTTTGTTGGCAATCTTTGCCGATTCGATCATTGCCGCCACGGTTCGTTTGCAAAACTCTTCGTCCTGCGAGTAACCATGGACCGTTACTGTTGAAGGAGCATGGTGCGTATGACTAGCGTTGATCAAGATGTTATCGAAAGGTATCCCACATTCCTTCTCGATTGCCTGTGCCGCTTGGTCCAGCCAATCACGATGCATCATCAACACGTCTACCGCAATCAAGCACAGAGTTTTGTCGGCTCGAATGACGATAGCCGTCGATTGCAAGATTCCTTCTTGGCCCGTTGCGAATCCAGGCGCAATACCTCCACCGATCACCATCGAATCTTCGGCTTGCATCGGTACGGAAGCCGCTCCGACATGCCATGGTAATTCGCCAAGAGCTCGATTGAATGACGTAAGAAGGAAGATAGGCAAACAGAATATGGAAACGAATTTTTGGATCATGGTTTTCAACTCAACGCTCAATGTGTTCTGTGCTCACGACGCAATCATGTTCGTCAAAAAGATTTAGATAGAAGACAGTCGCATCGTCAGGTACTTTCGCCGAAACGCGTGACGTCGATGCGTCCAACTCCGCAGGTGCAGTCTCCCATTCACGGTCCTGCCATCTGACCGATTGGCGAGAAAAGCAGAGTTCTGCTTTCGTTATGGCAACATCAGCTTTAAAATTCGCCCAAGCTTCGCCGCTGTTAAAGCCCTGTTCAACGATCTTTGGCAATGGCTTTCCGTTATTTAGTATAGCGTTTGCAAAGAAATGAATCTCTTCAGGATTCTCTCCTGCAGGTCCGTGGCCATGAGGCATTCGCACTCTCAAACAGAGCGTTCGATCGGTCTTTGGAAGCAAGTAGGATTTCTTCCAAGAGTCCATTGGATAAGCGAAGTCATTCGTTCCATTGACCCACAGCATGGGCATGTTCACCCGTCCTAGATACTCCGATGGATCCCATCGCTTCAGCCATCGGTCCGCTTTCTCTTTGCCAAGATGCTCGAAGCTTGGTAACCATGCGGAGTTTTCTCCAAGATAGCCACAGCCATACACCGGTACTGCGAGCTTGAATCGATGATCGACACCGGCCACGATGCTAGTGAGATAGCCACCCCAGGAAATCCCTGTCACGCCAACTCGATCAGCGTCTACTTCGGGGTAAGATCGAATCAGCGAATGAGCCAGCGCAACGGCGCTAACAGCATGCCAGGTCCATTGATCTTCTATAGGATCATCGATCTGATTGAAGCTGGCATCCCATCCTGGTGGTCCACCAAACTCATGCCGTTGCCAATTCCCGTACGTACCGACAGGAACAGAACCGCAAAGATCCATTGCAATAGCTGCATAACCTCTCGAGTTCCATACTTTGACCCAGCGATCAAACGCCGTTCCACCGCCACCATGAATCAGCACCATCGCCGGATGCTTTAAATTCGAAACTTCGGTTCCAGGCTCGACAGTCGGCACACCATAGTAGGCGAATACTCGTGTTGGCTGTCCCTTGTAGGATACTCCTTCGTAGAAGAACGAATGCACCCCATCGGCATTCGCAATGTCCGTTGGAAACACAGCCGGAATCTTGGACAAAGCCGCAAGATCAAATCGCACCGAGACCGCTGAGTCCCCAACTTTCTCGACTGCCGTACCTTGCTGTGCTAAAATTTCATCACTGTTCAGTACCAGCAGTGCGACTAGCATCAGCAGTCCCCGATGGAGAATTCGATCGATGGGTGCTGAGATTGTCTTGGTTGCATAGTATCGCATGGGTAAGCTTTCGTTTCGAGAGTTCCACCGCATGATGAGCAGCGACTTGATGAGCGGTGGCGGAGCCCTCCCAAGCATACCGTGGAGGCCCTACCACGCATATCACATACTGGCGAGTCCAAAATCAATGACCGAACTGGCTGAAAATTGCTTTGTCGTAGCAGCCACTTAGTGATGAATTTCCTTCGGATTCATTCTTCAATAAATCGGTCTTGGCCACATTGTTGAAATCAAGCGTCTTAATCGAAAAAATCAACATTCCGTACAAAAAGTTGTGTATGATCGACTAATGATAGTAATGATTTGATTCGACCATTTCTTTGTGTTGAAGGAATTCGTTGCTCCCAAGAAGATTTCGTAAAATGGATCTAACACTTTGATAGGATCGTTAATCGAAAGCATTCGTCTTAATCCCACCTTGATTCCCCTCCTCCGCCTAAACTTAGCGAATGAAAATAATGAACTCAAACTCCAATATTTCCAAAGTTGATACGAAGAAACCAATCGAACAGAGTTTACAGCAACCAACGCGACGTGACCTTCTCAAGAAAGCCATGGTCACTTCAGCCGTCTTCACGATCGTTCCAAGGCATGTACTCGGTGGGCCTGGCTTTGTAGCCCCCAGCGATCGCGTTCACGTTGGCGTCGTCGGCGTTGGAGGACGCGGAAAAGAGAATGTAAGAGATCTTCTCAATCTCCCAGACGTGGTGGTCACATCGATCGCGGATCCAGCCGAGTCTTGGGACTTAGCGAATTTTTATTACAAAGGAACTGCGGGGCGTGTTCCTGTTGCGGAGATGATCACAAAATACTATTCAGAAAAGGAACCGAATCACCAAGTTGCCCAGTACGAAGACTTTCGTGTGATGCTAGATCAACAGAAGGAGCTGGATGCAATCCTCTGCGCGTCTCCGGATCATAATCACGCCTACGTTTCGATCCATTCGATGAAGGCTGGAAAGCATGTCTATTGCGAGAAACCACTGACGCACAACGTTTGGGAGGCTCGCCAAGTTGCAAAGGTGGCTGCTGAGACGGGGGTTGCAACTCAGATGGGAAACCAAGGCCATGCAAACGATACGCTACGGCAAACAGTCGAATGGGTGCGGGATGGCGCCATCGGTAAAGTACTCGAAGTGCACGCCTGGGCAGCGGGTAGTCGTTGGAACCCCGAACTGAAGGGGAAACCGGATGCTCAACCTGTCCCAAAAGGATTGAATTGGGATCTATGGCTGGGAGTTCGAGAGCCTTGGGAATTCAACAGTGCGTTAGCTCCTGTGGCGTGGCGAGACTTCTGGCCTTTTGGACTTGGAAACCTAGGCGATATTGGATGCCATGACTTAGATTCCGTTGTTTGGGCACTGAATCTCAAGGCTCCCAAAACTGTCGAAGTCTACGGAACCGGCATCATGAATCGAGATATTGCTCCTCATGGAGAACTAGGGTACTACCATTTTGAAAAGGATGCTGACCAAATGGCAGTCGACCTCTTCTGGTACGGTGGGGGATTGAAACCTAAACGTCCTTCCGAACTCGCTCTAGACCAAGTCCTACCTAATCGCGGTACGCTCTTCGTCGGTGAGAAGGGGAAGATTCTGTGTGGCGGGGCGGGAAGTAGTGTCAATTTGCTACCGAAGAGTTTAGATGAAGCGTACAAGAGACCCGAACCATCGCTGCCCCGTACAAAAGGACATCATCGCGAATGGATAGACGCCATCAAAGGCGGCCCGGCTGCCTTGTCGAATTTTGCCTATGGTGCAAGACTAACCGAAATCGTACTCCTAGGTTGCGTTGCGCTTCGTATCGGTAAACCCATCGAATGGGACTACAACACGATGAGTGTCAAGAATGCTCCCGAAGCGGATGCGATCCTGAAAGAAAGCTACCGGCAAGGTTGGGAAGTCGTTTAGCCGCTGACGATATAGACAACTATCAACTTGTCGACTATCCACTTGTCGGTTTCGTGCAGCAGAATACTAATTGGCTTATTGCTTCGGTTTGGTCATCTTGAGGGCAAGTTCTCGAAAGCTGTCGGTTTGTTGCTGCCAGTTCGCTTCCAGTTCTTTTACCTTCTGAGGCATTTCGGCTGCCAAGTTGTTTTGCTCTGCTCGATCTGACGCCATGTCATACAGTTCCCATGGCTCTCCATTTGCCGCGACTAGCTTCCAGTCACCCACACGAATCGCTCGGTTCCCTTCGTGCAGCCACCAAATGCTATCGCGTTGGATCATGACGTCCTTGGCAAACGCAGCGACCAAACTCTTCCCTGACGGGGGCGGAATTCCCTCACGAATCGACTCACTTGCTGCCTTGACACCCGTTATCTCCAACACCGTTGGAACGATATCAACGACATGCCCCGGCGTATGACGTAACTCGTTCTCTGCAACGATGCCTTGGGGCCAATGGACGATCAATGGCGTACTAATTCCGCCTTCATGAACCCACGTCTTATGGCGGCGAAAAGGAGTATTGGATGTACTAGAAAAACCTGGTCCAAGGCACAGGTAAGTTGCCGCGCTTCCTGGAGTCGCACTCGGATCATGCCCACCGTGTCGAACCATCAGTTCTGCACTAGCGCCGTTGTCCGACGCAAAAAAGATCAGCGTATTTTCGTATTGCCCCATCGCACGTAGTTGGTCGAGAATGCGACCAATCTCTTGATCCATTCGATCGACCATCGCGGCATGAATCGCCATCTTGGTAGCTTGAAATCGCTGCTGCTCCTCATTCAGTTCAATCCAGGGAAAAGGTCGATCAACTTCGCCCGGCCCGAGTTTCTTCATGGCGTCGGGAAATGCATAGGGAGGTCCAATTTCACGTTCTAGTTGCGAGAGGATCGTGTTAACAATTCCCATTTTCTGCTGGAGCTCGAATCGAGACTTGCGAATCGCATCCCAACCGCTGATGTATCGGTCACGATACTTTTCAATGTCTTGAGGGAGTGCATGAAGCGGAAAGTGCGGTGCGATGAATGGGATGTAGTGGAAGAACGGCTTGCCCTGGTGATTTATCGCGTGATCCTTTAAACATTCGATCGCGTGATCGGCCGTAGCCGTAGTAACGTAGTAATTCGATTCATCTTCCTTAAGTTCAACCGGCAAATCATCGATAAAGTTACCTTTAGCGGAAAAGAAATTCCCGTCGTTCTTTGTGTGGAATGATCGATCAAATCCTCCTGCCAGTACATCACCATCGATATGCCACTTTCCGCTATGGTAACTTCGATAGCCAACAGACTTGAGTCGTTCCGGCAATAGCTTTGCCCAAGACGGACGAACGCCTTGTCCACCACCAGGCACTCCCTGTAATGCATCTCGAGAGATTTGCTGCGCATAGTTGCCCGTTAGCAATGCGCCTCGCGTAGGCCAGCAACGAGCAGTATTGTAGAACTGTGTGAATCGCAAGCCCTTGAACGCAAGTGAATCTAAGTTTGGGGTAGCGATTTCACTACCATAGCAGCCCACATCCGAGTAGCCGAGATCATCAGCCAGTATGAAAATGACGTTTGGTCGATCGCCGTATACCGAACGGTAACAAGTCAGAAGGCAAAGAAGGAATAAGGTGGTTCTCATTTGTAGGATTCTAGTAGCAGTCAGGAAAATTCTCAGCAGGAGGTTTCGAAAGTCTTTGTTGGATCATACGCCATTAGACCGTCTTTGTTGGATCGAAGTACAGCGACGAAGCTCCTTCGAGAATCTGTTAGCTTACGTTTGACTCCGGAGAGAATTATCGCTGTTAGGCGAGCGGCAGGCTGTAAGATACCAGCTGTAGTTTGGGACCATTGTCCCGAACGAATCAACGGACGGGACATTGGTCCCAGCCTACGGTACTTTTCATTCTGCCGATCGCCTTATTAACTAGCAATAATCTCTTTAGCGATTTGTCCGTGAACATCAGTTAGCCGAAAATCGCGACCACTATATCGATAGGTTAGTTTTTCGTGATCGATGCCCATTAGGTGGAGTATGGTCGCATGGAGGTCGTGGACGTGCATGCGTTTTTCGACAGCTGCGAAACCAAATTCGTCAGTAGCACCGTGAACCATACCTCCCCTCACTCCGCCACCCGCCATCCACATACTGAATCCGTAGTGATTGTGGTCGCGTCCGTCGTTTCCTTGGGATGTCGGAGTTCGTCCGAACTCTCCACCCCAAACCACCAGCGTGTCATTCAACAAACCGCGTTGTTTAAGGTCCTGCAAAAGACCCGCTATTGGACGATCCACGACTTGGCACAGATCGCGGTGACCGGTGCTATTTTTGGAATGAGTGTCCCAAGGTTGCGCTCTGCCGCAATAAACTTGCACGACACGAACATCCCTTTCAACAAGTCTTCTTGCCAACAGACAATTTCTACCAAATAGGGTTCGGGAAACGGTATTTTGCCCGTCTACCGAAGCGACGATAGAGGCTTCGGAATCAGCCAATCCATACATATCCATCGTTGCTTCGGTCTCACCGCTTATATCGAAAGCTTCTTCTGCCGAAGTCTGCATTCGAAACGCCAATTCCATGGATTCGATCCGTGAGTTGAATGCGTTCTCAGCGCCTCGACGTTCGATATGCATTGCATTCAGACGCTGAATGAAGTCGAGTTCGTGACGTTGAGCCAGTTTTGACAAAGATCGGTTTCGTAGATGAGGTATTACGTCGCTGGGGCTATAAGTCTTTGGCAACTCGATGTGACACCCTTGATAGATTCCGGGTAAGAAACGGCTACTCCAATTCGACGGTCCATTGACCGGTTGCCCTTCTCCCAGGACGACAAAGCCAGGAAGATTTTGGTTTACGGTTCCAAGCCCGTACAGCAACCACGATCCATACGAGGGGCGAACAGGCTGAATACTGCCGGTGAACATCATCCAGTTCGATGACTCATGGACTGGTACATCCGTGTGCATCGAACGGATCACGCACAAATCGTCCGCGCACTTGGACAAGTGAGGAAATAACTCACTGATCTCGATTCCAGACTCTCCACACTTCGAAAACTTAAACGGCGATGGCATCAATCCACCAGTCCCATTTTCAGTCGTTAGTTTCGTTGTACTCTCAGGTCGCTGCCCTGCATACTTTTCGAGTGCTGGCTTGGGATCAAACGTGTCGACTTGCGATGGCGCGCCGTTCATCCAAAGATGAATGATTCGTTTTGCTCGCGGCAAGAAGTGAGATGGCTTTGCAGCCAATGGATTACTTGCTGAATCGGGAAGCTGAATCGGCAGTTCGTCCCCTTTTCCATCCTGAGACAATAGCGACGCAACTCCCAGCATCCCCAAACCGCCACCACAACGACTTAGGAGTTCACGACGTGAGACAGAGTATTGAGAATCCATGATTTGTCACTGTCTTCAATAAGAAGCGGAACAGGTGAGGTTAGGGGACAAAGGTGAATTCATTAGAGGCAAGAATCGCGTGGCACAATTGTTCCCACCGGTCAAGTTGCTTGTTCTCGTCCGTAGCATTAATTCCTTCAAGAAAATCTAACGCCAGTTGCAACTCCCGATCGTCTGGCGATCGACCATACGCGATTTTCCATGCCAATAGCAGGCGGTCCGCATCGATAGACGCAGCGTTCTTTAACCGTTGAGCAAACGCACGCCCCATCTCGACCGCGAATGGGCTATTCAATACAAAAAGTTGCTGCTGCGGAATAGTCGTCACATTTCGAAGATCGCTAGCAACGTTAGGTTCCGGGAAATCGAAAAGTCCCGCGGTTGGATGGGGTGCGTAACGACTGACAGTACAGTAAAGAGTGCGACGACCATTGGTCGGATCGTCCAAATCACGACCCACTAAGCGAGTGAAAAAGTCCGAGCCAGGTACTTCTTTGACTGCTGGGGTCACCGGATCAAGCGTTGGTCCACCAATGGTTGGATCGAGCTTGCCTGCGACCGCAAGCATGGAATCTCGCCAAGCTTCGAAATCGAGACGACGGGGTGACATCCGCCACAAAAAATGATTATCCGGATCGATGGCAAGGTTCCCAATAGAATGCTCGCTGCTCAATTGGTACGTTGCCGACAGCATGATCTCACGATGAAGCGACTTAATAGACCATCCCGATTTCATGAATCCCGCAGCAAGCGTGTCGAGTAGGTCGGGGTGAGTCGGCGAAGACCCATTCTTTCCAAAATTGCCAAGAGTAGAAACAATTCCTCGACCAAAGTGATAGTGCCAAATCCGATTGACGAATACGCGGGCCGTCAATGGATTTTGGTCGCTCGCAATGGAGTTCGCCAAATCAAGTCTCGTAAACCGCAGCTTCGGTTCACTCTCAGTTCCCGTAACCTGCGGTCCTTCTAGAATCCGCAGAAAACCAGGACTGGCTGGTTCGCCCAGTTGCAAGGGATTACCTCGTACGAAGACGCGCAAGCCTTCCCCACCGCCACTGACGCTTGGCATCGTCGGACCTGAGGGGGGCGGATGACTTACAAGTTCCTGTAGGGCTACTTGACGCGACGCGTGCTCTGCGCGGGTTGCGGCACCCATCAACTCAAGAGCATCTTTCGCACTGACATAGAAGGGAGCAGATTCATTTTCCAACAGTGACTTTAGCAGCAGATCTTCTTCAGCATTCAAGGCCTCGGCTATCGGCAGGGGATCTCCCTGTGGGTTACCGATACGCTCCTGCTTACGAAGCACATTGACGACAGATTCCTTTGCAGCCAGCCATGGTTGGTTCGCGTTGCTCGCATCGAACTCGTCGGTCGCAATCGCAAGATCGAGCGAAAGACGCCATGCGTACGCTGGCTCGCCTTCCTTAGCCGTATCTAGTAACTTAACCAACCTACTCAAGAACCAGACGTCAAGTCCGTGAAGTTTGGCGATGGCCGTTTCATCGGATGTTTGTTCGAGTTGACGCGCTTTGCGAATGCTGGCTGCGGCGAGCAGATATTGATCGATACTCTCCAACGCATTGAGACCAATGTCTTTTCCTTGCTCAACTGTCCAACGCTCCAGCTCGGCTTTTTGTTGTTGTACTTGTTGTTCCCATCCTCGGAATTGTGTCACCGTATCGGGTGAGGCTAACATGCGTTCTGGCCAAGCAGCTCCATTGTAGGCAGCAGCCATCGAGTAGTAGTCGCGGGTTGGTATCGGATCGAACTTGTGATCGTGACATCGGGCGCACGAAACTGTCAAACCGAGGAAGGCTCGGGACAAAGTATCGACTCGATCCTCGAGCTCATCTGCCTTGGCTTTCTCTTCTCCGGCAGCTCCTTTGCGAAACTGCGGGCCTAGCCCTTGGAAGCCAAGACCCGCCAACCTTTCCACATAGTCATCGGCATGGCCAGGAAGCTCGTCACCGGCCAACTGCAATCGAATGAATTGATCGTAAGGCATATCGTTGTTGAAGGCACCCACCAGCCAGTCGCGATAAAGATAGGCCGACGGGGTTGGACTCAAGAATGAGTTACCTTGATCGTCAGCATATCTTGCTAGGTCAAGCCAATAGCGAGCCCATCGTTCGCCATAATGTGGCGACTGCAAAAGCCGATCAATGACGATTGAAAACGCATTCGGCGCATCGTCCTGAACGAACGAGTCGACTTCGTCCGGCGTGGGTGGCAATCCTATGAGATCGAGGGTTGCTCGCCGAATGAGATCACGTTTATTGGCCGCTTCAACGGGTTTCAATCCCCTTCCCTCCAATTCGGCGAGCACGAAAAAATCAATTCTCGATTTTGGCCAAGATGCGAACTGTATGTTCGGAACAGCGTGCTCGGTTGGCAATTGAAACGCCCAAGCCTTACGTGCTTCCGTCCAGTCGATTCCTTTCGTTTCTATTTTCGCTTGTACCTCTGCATCTGCCGGTACAGGCGTTCCCTTTTGGATCCATCGGTCAAAATCTGCGATGATTGCCTCGGGCAGTTTTGCGTCGGGGGGCATTTGCAAATCTTCATGGCGGAGTGCACTGATCAACAAACCACTAGTATTGTTTTCGGGGTTCACCATCGGACCACTATCGCCACCCGCAAGAATTCCAGCCCCGCTGTCAAGCCGCAAACCTCCTTTAAGCTTGTTGGATTTACTTGCTTCTTCCGAATGGCATGCGAAGCAATGTTCAACTAAGACGGGACGAATGCGACTTTCAAAAAACTCGACACCGCTAGTTTCTGCTTCATCGGCTATCAATGAAGAGGGGTCGGTATAGGAGCACGCAGTAACGCAAACCCAGCAAAGCAGGGAACGGAAAGCTCTCATGGGAATAACACCCTATGAAATCTGGGTAGGGAGGGAGGTGGAATTCTGGCAGGTTCCATTAGCACGATCAACCGTTACTTATGTTGGCTGTTCTCGTGCCGAATGTCAAGCACTTTTAGTTCGGGCTAGGAAACCGGTGTTTGTATTTGCCATGAATAGAACCCTCAAGGTCATCCAGTGTTAGATTTAGTTATGCCTTAGTTTGGCTTGAGCGACGTAGTACCGATGGCGAATAAATGGTTTTCACCACGAATAAAAATTTGGCCTTGAGAAACAGCTGGTGAGGCAAAACTGTTTTCATTAAGTGTGTTTGTGCTTATAACATTCAGTTGTCCGCTTGGCTTAATAACACTGACCTTTCCGTCGTCGGCGGTACAATAGACAAGTCCATCTGCGGTAATGAGCGACGCGCTATAGTGTCCACCGAGTCGGTCTCGCCACAAACGACTGCCATCTTTAGTGTCAAAACAATTTACCGTGCCGCGATCATCAGCAACAAAAAGCTGATCGCCTACCAAGACGGGCGATGGGACATAGCTTTTGGCTTCCGTAACACTCCATTCCACATGGGAGCCAGTCACATCTCCAGTCCCATCTGGCCGAATTGCCATCACGTAATGATCCGGGAAACCGGCGGAGAGATAAAACTTTGCTCCGTCAAATACCATCGACGCAACGAACTGTTCCGTCGGGCCTTCGACGCTCCAGTGAACGTCACCTGTGCTGGGATCCAAACTGACAACTTGCTTACTACCCGACATTACCATCTGAGTCTTTCCCGCTACGTCGCGAATAATCGGCGTACAGTAACTGCGAATCTGGTGAACGCGAGGGAACTTCCAAACGATTTCTCCTGTTTTGCGATCCAACGCCAAGACGTGCGCATCACCATCATGATCCCCGTTGATGATCAGTAGGTCTTTGAAAATCACAGGAGAACTACAGAAGCCGTGAACACTACTAAACGGACTGGGCCGTGTCAGCCATAATTGTTTACCATCCACGTCGTAGGCAGCAACGACCATTACCCCAGGCGTGTTCATCCGTGGATTGCTCACGTTCTTTGCGGGGACCTCGGTTCGATCTGTTTCAAGAAAAGAAACGTAGACAGTCTGTCCATCGGTGGCCGGAGTTCCTGAAGCAAAGCTATTCAAGCCGTGTTTCGTCTCAAGCGGCGATTCCAAAACGGTTTGCTGCCACCGAATACTTCCGTCTCGTCGATCAAAGCACAGTAGAACGCGCTCATGAGTATCTTCAAGGCAGCTTGCCACGAAGATGAAATCGTCCCATACGATCGGTGAAGAATGCCCTTGCCCCGGCACGGGGACTTTCCAAGCAATCCCTTCTCCGGTAGTTGCGTCCCAAGTGGTCGGAACATTCGTCTCTGACGATGTACCATCACCGCGAGGTCCGCGCCAAGCCGGCCAGTTTTCAGCCGATGCCGTAGTCATACTCATGGCAAGCACCATCAGTAATAGAAGAACAATATTCGTTTTCACTTGAAGTACATTGCCAAGGCAGTAGTAGGAAGCCAACATGATAAATTACTTGGGGTC
>Ga0105045_10000104_pt1 | contig 46058 bp, 45 predicted proteins | sample MAT02_FD_78089 | JGI IMG/M metagenome (GOLD analysis project Ga0105045, IMG submission 78089) | Freshwater microbial communities from Lake Fryxell liftoff mats and glacier meltwater in Antarctica - MAT-02 (megahit assembly) | ecosystem: Environmental > Aquatic > Freshwater > Ice > Liftoff...
CATAGATATCTATACTCCCAATATCATCAGCACGAGCGGACCTAATAATTATTTCACTCTGTTCAGCAATAATAGTTCCGTAGTTGTAGAGGTGATGAACATCTATGACCGCTGGGGCAACCTGATCTATACCAAGCAAAACTTCCCACTCAATGACCCTACCTCTGGCTGGAATGGCAAGATGGGCGGCAAAGATGTAATTCCCGGCGTATATGTATGGATCGCACAACTGCGTCTGCCTGACGGAACTCAAGTAACCAAGCAAGGCGATGTAACGGTGATTAGGTAAAGGTTTTTTGGTTTTTTTGGTGTTGGCTATTAGCGGTTGGCTGTTAGCTTCTGGCTATTTTTTTAAAGGTGTAATGAACAGCCCACGGTTTTAACCATGGGATTATAAAGGCGAAGGAATGTTTCACAATTCCTCTTATCAAAGCATTTGTCGTAGGATTAAGTCGAAGACTTGGCAACGCACAAGCGTAGGTGCAGCTTATGCTTAGCGGAGCCAAAAAACAGATCGACAAATCAAGCAAATCAAGCAAACCGACAGTTATTTTGAAAGGTCAAAAAAGCAAATCGACAAATCAAGCAAATTTAACAAATTCAACGATTCCGCAGTTTAAGCAATTCAATAACCTAATATTTGATCCATTTAGTAACCACTTGATTGCCGCTTTGGTCTTGAATGAGTACGTGGTAGAGGCCACTGCTTAATGATGAGACGTCTATTTTGTCGTTATAAATTTGCATATAAGTTTCTTGTCCTTGTGCATTAAGGAAACTGATTTTAGTCCAGGGTTTTTCTGTTTTGATGGTGACCCAGTCGTTACCAGGATTAGGATAGATTAGGGTGTTTTGATCCTCAGATATATCATTGGTAACGACGGTGACTTGCTGTAAACTTAGGAAAAATAGGACAGTGGATGTCAAAGCAGGATTATAACATTGTGTATGATCAAAGTTGGAATTAATGTCTGCTATTTGTAGAACAGTAGTACCGTTAGCTATCATTTTATCATAGGCGATAATGCTGTTTTGGTAAGGAACTTGGTCATCAGCCTTACAGTAAAAAATACGTGTAGGACTCGTAGGACTCCAATCATATAAATCGTTTTCCTTAAGGATCAGGTTGACAGGATGATTAGGATCAGAAGAAAAAGCTGTTATAAACTCATCTTTAAATATTTTTTTGGCTACCGGACTACCTCCGCCTGATGATAAGGTTGCATATATTCGACGATTGAGGGTAGATAGGGTTATTGTACCATTGTAATAAGCGCGGATATTGGATATGTATTCTGGTTTAAACACATCAGAGAGTTCGTTGTATATATTGCCATAAACCTCCTGGAAACCAAGTATGGTATTGGGAATATAAGCTGGATATTGGTAGGGCACATCGCCGAGGATGAGGTCACGCATAGCTCCCGAAAGACTGTAAGGCCCTGATAGGTGTGCTGCTGCAGTAACTCTTAGATTGGCTTTTGTTTCTAAATATCTGTGTAGTGACATACTTGCGTAGCCACCTTGTGAATATCCTGTAATAAACATTTGATTATTGACAGCTATGTTATTGTTATTCATCCAAAGACCAGTTGCAGTGATTGCATCCATACTAGCTGAGGCGGTAGTGGCATCATGTACATAAGTTTGAAAACCACGCCCATTGCCCATACCTACATAGTCTGGAAGTATAGAGACGAAACCTAGTCCTGCAAAAAGCAAACCTACTTGCCCTTCATCTCCCCCCGTACTACCATAGTTAGAAGGGACACATCTCTTACAATCAGATGTGCCATGCTGATAGACCAGTCTCGGATAGGTAAGGCTGGCTCGGTCAGGTATTACCATCAATGCAGAGAGTGTATCTTTGCTGCCTTTAGCATCCACAGAAGTATAAAGCACTCTATAGTATTTAGCACCATACTTCACTAAAGGCATATTAAAAAGTGAAGTTATTTGTGCTTTTGTGCGGCTGCCTCTTAGTGTGACAGAAACTATTTCTTGTGCTAAAACTATTTGTGAAAATAACAAAACGAAAATCAAAGTTTTGAAAAGGTGTTTCATGGTAGGTAATTTGAAGGTGATGGGTTTGTAATCCGAATACAGTAAGCGATATAAGCTATCGCAAATATAGAGTTTTTTATTGAGTAGTAAAGTTAAAGTTTAAAAAATGTAGTTAAAAACTAATAATATGAGCTTTTATATTAACAATCATCGAATTTTATGTGATGTTTGGTGTATAATATTGGTATAAACACACCACTAGCAATTTTTAATAATGAGAGGCAATCATAGCTGTAATTTTTTTAACAAAATCTTTTGTTTATAACCTAGCAGAGATCAAAAGAGACTTTACATCAGATTGAGAGACTTTGAGAACCTTATTATTTATTAGAATTAACGATTACTCATTAGGGCATTTTTTACAACGCTTTCCTTTCTTATACTTCTTACAGCATTTCTTCATTTGATAGTTAAGTATATTTCCGCAAGGGTCGATTATCGTGAGAGGATAGAAGGTCTCTACGTCTGATCCCGACCTGTGAATGTCAGAGATCAACGGTTCAGTGATCGATGGAAAACTAAAGAAATTGTTGTTCATTTTATTTAGACTAATTATAGATAGGGCAAAGATAATATAAAGTTTGTAATTGTGAAATCAATTCTAAAAAATAATTTAGAGATTTTTTACATCCAAAACGCTACAATATTGGTTACTAAAAGTCTTAAAGACACTCGTCTTTACAATTTTATAAACATAGTTAGCACATGCAGTTACTTCTACATTACCTTAAGGAATACAAGCTTCTGATATTTTTTGCTTTACTACTTGCAGCTGTCAATCAGAGTTTTTCGTTGCTGGATCCTTACTTTTTAGGAAAAATCATAGATAAGTTTGCCACTAAACCAAAAGATTATGATCAAAGTGGTTTTATCAATGGGGTAGGCTTCTATGTATTATGTATGGTGAGCGTAGCCATGGTGAGTAGAATTGCCAAAGCCTTTCAAGATTATGTTACAAGCGTAATCGTTCAGAAGTTTGGTGCAAAAATATATACTGATGGGCTCAAACATTCTTTGAGGATGCCCTATCAAGAGTTTGAAGATCAGCGTAGTGGTGAAACGCTTAATATCATACAGAAAGTCCGTCTGGATTCGGAGAAGTTCATAGCTAACTGTATCAATATACTTTTCACATCACTAGTTGGAATTATTTTTGTGATGTTTTATGCTTATTCGCTTGACGGAAGATTAGTTTTGGTATATTTTATAGCATCATTTATACTTTTTAACCTTACTAATTTTTTGAGTAAAAAGATCAAAGGCATTCAAAAAACCATTGTCAAAGAGACCAATATTCTAGCAGGTGCCACTACCGAAAGTCTGCGCAATATCGAGCTCGTCAAAAGCCTAGGACTCACAGATCAAGAGATACGAAGACTGAATACCTCTACATTAAAAATACTTCAGCTAGAGCTCAAAAAAGTAAGAAGTATCCGCAGTATCAGTTTTGTACAAGGGACTTTTGTCAACCTCTTGAGGCAATCTATAATGTTTTTCTTATTGATATTGATATTTAAAGACAAACTTACTGTGGGGCAATTGATGACATTGCAGTTTTATAGTTTTTTTATATTTAACCCTTTGCAGGAAATGGGCAATGTCATTCTTTCCTATCGAGAAGCTGAGGCATCGCTCAATAATTTTTCAACGATCATGAGCGCTCCCATAGAAAAGAAGCCGACTAATCCGATAAAAATAAATATTCTCGAGACTTTTAGCTTTCAAAATGTGTCTTTCAAACATAAGTCAGGGACAACTTACGCATTGCATGATATTAGTTTTGATGTATCTAAAGGTCAAACGATAGCATTCGTCGGGCCGTCTGGTTCTGGCAAGACAACGCTAGTAAAGCTGTTGGTAGGTTTATATAATCCAGCTGAAGGAAGTATATACTACAATAAAGTTGATTCTAAAGAGCTAGATATAGAAGAAATAAGGTATCAGATCGGCTTCGTCACGCAGGATACGCAACTGTTTTCGGGTTCGATCAAAGAAAACTTGCTATTTGTAAATCCTGGGGCAAAAGACGAAGACATATTGGATGCATTGTATAAAGCGTCGTGCCAAAACTTACTAGCACGTAGTGATCATGGCATAGATAGCATCATCGGCGAGGGTGGTATAAAGATATCTGGTGGCGAAAAACAACGTTTGTCTATAGCTCGAGCATTGCTCAGAGATCCGAGGTTGATCGTATTTGATGAGGCAACCTCAGCATTAGATTCAATCACGGAGTCAGAGATCACAGATACGATCAAAAACATTGCTAATGCCAAAGAGCATATCATAGTGCTCATCGCTCACCGCCTATCCACGATCATGCACGCAGACCAGATCTATGTACTAGAGAAAGGAGAGGTGGTAGAGACTGGTAATCACGACCAATTGCTGGTTGAAAAAGGGCTTTACTATGCGATGTGGAGACAACAGATAGGTGAACGCAAGACGTTAACTGCGGCAGTCTAGCCTAAATAAAATTCTTCATAAACTTCCTTTTATACAATTTTGCGAATAGCGCTAGCCTTTGCTTTTAATATAGTAAAATAATAAATGAAGGCCTTAAATTAAGCACGCCATTTAATATACACAATGTGCTTTTTATAGTTTTATTAAAGTAAACATTTTTTAGCTGATGGGTAAAATAAAAGTCTAAATGTTAATACCTTTAAATAAAAAGCTATTAAAAAAAAGGTTGTTTTTCTTTTGACAATAAAGTAATTTAATATAAAAAAACACCTATCTTTGTGATTAATTAAAACCCTATTTTTTATTAAACCATTTGATAACAAGACAGATTTTGAGCAAATTTTCAAAGAGTATTACAACCCTTTGGTTAATTTTATATTTAATTACATCAAAGATTATGAGACAAGTAAAGATATAGTTCAGGTTACTTTTAGCAAAATATGGCGCCAAAAAGAAAAAATTGAAATTAACTCGAGTGTAAAAAGTTATCTTTACCAGATAGCAAAGAACACCATGATAGATCATATCAGAAAAGAGGCAAAAAGCACCAACAATATAGAGTTAAACGACGAGGTAGCAGGTGAGATTCCAGACTTCAGTACAGATGAAATAAATCCGTACCTAATAAGATCGGCCATAGAAAGATGCCTGATTCAACAAAAGGCTAGACCAAGAGAAATTTTTATATTAAATAAGTTTGAAGGCTTGACCTATCAGGAGGTAGCAGACCATCTGGGCATCTCAAAACGTGCTGTAGAGGATAATATATATAAAATAATGGTGTTTTTGAAGGAAGAATTAAAAAATCATCCAGATATATTTAATTAAAATGTGGTTAATAGTTATTATTACGTCTTCTTATAGAAAGGTTTGAGAGTGTAACAATAGAATATTTCATCTTATTATATTTATTAAATTTAATTTTAAAAAACATTGGATAAATTTAGCAACATATTTAGGCAAGCTATAGAAATCAAGTCTTTTGAGACGAATGATACCGATAAAGCATGGGCTGAATTTATGATCAGTATGGATCAATCTTCTGATGATATTCATAAAGAAGATAATATTATCGTTTTGAATGACTCGCCTATCATAATAAGGAAACATAATTTTTTTAGAATAGGATTAATAGCAGCAAGTTTCCTAGTAATATTTGCTCTTTCACAGATAAATCCAAAAGAATATCCGACACTTGTATTTAGCACCACTACATCTGCTGATTCTGTCGTACTGCCTGACGGATCATTTGCTTATCTTGATCTCAACTCAGCTATCAATTATCCATCTACTTTTAATAATCTAGCAGAGAGAAGAATAGATCTTAAAGGAGACGGAAGGTTTGAAGTATCAAAAAATCGCTTTCAACCCTTCAGAGTGTATGCAAGTGATATCGTTATAGAGGCGTTAGGAACAATATTTTGGGTAGATCACACCGATCAAGATATAGATGTTACAAATATAGAGGGTGTTATAAAAGTATTTTTACAAAAAGAACCAGATAAATTCTATATTTTGACACAAGGTCAAACAATTAATTATAAAAATGGTATTCTTATGCTTCATTTAGATACCTTATCAGCATTACAGTCTAAATTACAACTTGAAGAAAATGAAAAGACATCTTTGCTAGCAGTGCAAAAAAAAGGAAAAACAGCAAAATCTCTTGAAAATAAATTTTCAACGTTTACTGTCGAGACAGTGGTAAAAAATTATGTTATTAAATTGTACAAAAAGCAAATAAAACTAGCTAAAGGTGTTAAATTTTTGGGAAGTACACTTGTAAAACTTGATATTACAATGGGTCCTGAAGAAATCTTAAAGGAATTGAAAAAACAGGGATTCATTGATTATAAAGCAGGTGAATGTGAAGGTTGTTTCATCATAACCAAAGGAACAAAGTAGTTATAAAATTGCAGTTCAAGACTATAATTCTTAGCTCACTAGTTTAAGTATTGTTTTCTAAACAAAATGCCTTTATAGGCATCATAGGCAGGTGTAATTCCTGACTGTATCAAAGACTGCTTCATCTCATCTCCTCTGATATCTAGTATAAATACTTTGCATCCAAGTGCATGCTCAAGTTCAGGATAGTTTGATCTCCAACAATGCGCAATCTCAGCTGCTGTGGCATTGTAGTTTTTGTTCCATTTGCGAGCTAACGTAACTTCTATATGGAATATACCATTATCAAATTTTAATAATCGTGAAGATAAGCCCATGCTCACTCTGTAGTAGAGATCTGTCTCTACGAAATGTCTTCTATTGATGCTTTGTATATCCATACTTATAGACACATCAGAAATTGTGCCATAATAAATTCAAAAGCAAGCTTCTACATCTCAATAACTGAAAATCAATACCTTATAAAATTTCATTATTCATTTAGGGGCTTTAATTTCGCTTAACTATAAAAATTGACCCTTTTGGAATATTTTTTGTTATATCTTTACTATTAATATTAGAATCCAATTTTATAGATATGAGTCAAAGAGCAATTCCGTTAGTAGATCTTTCAAAATTTGTTTCGGGTAACGAAGCGGATAGAAATAACTTTGTAGCACAGCTTGGTGATGCTTTCCACAATGTAGGCTTTGTTGGCGTGATCAATCACGGAATCCCGCAATCCAAAATAGATGCTTTCTATGATGCATCAAAGCTTTTTTTCAGTATGCCAGTAGAGGTTAAAAGGAAATATGAAATTAAAGGATTGGCGGGACAGAGAGGATATACGGCTTTTGGCACTGAGCATGCTAAGCAATCAAAAGTAGGAGATCTAAAAGAGTTTTTTCAGATAGGACAGTTTGTTGCACAAGATCATCCCCTAAAAAGCGGGTATCCAGACAATGTCAAAGTTTCCGAATCTCCAGATTTCTACGAGCAAGGCAAAGACTTGTACAAAGCATTTGAGGAAGCAGGAGGACACCTATTGAGAGCTATTGCCATTCACCTTGGACTGAGCGAAAATTATTTTAGTGACATGATAGAAGATGGTAATAGCATTTTGCGTTCTATCCACTATCCTCCTATCACATCTGAACCTATGTCGGCTATCAGATCAGAACAGCACGAAGACATCAATCTCATCACCCTACTCGTAGGAGCGTCAGCGGGAGGACTTCAATTGTTAACCCCTGAAAATGAATGGGTAGAAATCATGCCGGAGGAAGGAGAGATCGTCATCAATGTAGGAGATATGCTTCAGCGACTGACTAACAACTATCTAGTTTCTACTACGCATAGAGTAGTCAACCCGCCAAAAGAACAATGGCACGTTCCTAGACTTTCTATACCATTCTTTCTACACCCAAAGGGGAATATGGATCTCACTTGTCTTGCCTCGACAGTGACAGACGAACGTCCACTACTGTACGAACCGATCACAGCGGGAGAGTATCTCGATGAAAGGTTAAGAGAAATAGGTCTAAAAAAATAACATTAACATTCAAACCTACTAGGTTTTAGACGATTATAAAAGTAATGTCGTATCTTTGTGCCACAAAACCTTTTATAGCAGGTTTGAAAAATTAATTTACAAGTAAATTCAAATATTATGTTTAATATAGCATTAGGGTTTTTAGGAGGTCAAGAACTGATGATCGTCGGTTTGATTATATTAGTTTTTTTTGGTGGTAAAAAAATTCCAGAACTTATGAAAGGTCTTGGAAGTGGCATCAGAGAGTTTAACAACGCTAAAAACTCCATAGAAACAGAAGTAAAAGAAAACATGAAAGAAATAGACAGCAATAAGTAGTCTGCCCTTTGTGTACAAATAGTAAAAGTCCTATGTCAATCGCAAGATTGGTATAGGACTTTTTTAGTTTAATCGCAAGTACTGTTTATTAAAGTAGTACTTTTAAACCAGCAGATTTTTAGTTGATAGATATGGTTCTAGGAGGTAGAGGCTTAGCTTCTTCTTTTTTTGGAAGGCTTACTTCGAGTATTCCGTGGGTGTATGTAGCAACGATATGTATGATTTCAATCTCGTCATTTAGCGTAAAACTTCTAGAGAATGAACTGTAATTAAACTCTTTTCTTCTCCAGTTATTTTTGTCTGTTTCAGAATCTTCATTCTTTTTAGAAGCAGAGATAGTCAGGATATTTTTGTCTAAAGCGATGGTGAAATCTTCTTTACTAAGACCTGGAGCTGCCACATCGATTTTGTAATTAGCTTCAGTTTCAGAGATATTGACTGCAGGTCTATTATGATCGACATCTGTGCCTACTATTTGACCTATATTTTTATTAAAAATTTCGTCTAGCATATTTGAAAACGAACGTTCAGGTATGATTTGATTTACTTTAACAATATTCATGGTATTTGATTTTATTATGGTTTTAAAAATAAGTGGTGATATACGCTACTACTGGCGATTCGGTACTTACTGTACATTGATAACTTTGGGTTTGGCCTCAGCCTTTTTAGCTACAGCTACACTAACTACACCATTGAGTACAGTAGCTGTTAGGGTATTTAGATCTAGTTGTTGAGGCAATCTGATTGCTATACTAGCTTCATGGTTACCAAATTCACGATGAGTGTAATTGGTATTCGCTTGATCCGAACGCTTCATAGCTATAGTCAGAATATTTTCTTTTTCGGTGATAGACACCTCATCTTTACTAAAACCTGGAGCAGCTACTTGGAGTAAAAACGAGTCTTCGGTTTCTAATACATTGAGCGGAGCCCTATTGTTTTGTGTAATATGTTGATTATTTATGTTGCTACATTTTGCAGCTCTGTTTTCTGGTCTAGCAAATGATCTTGCTGATCTAGGAGAAAGAATGGATGTTTGCATGGTAAGGTATCTTTTAATTTTTAATGATCAATTTATACCGATACTTATTCAAATAGCATTCCACATTATTTTTTGCGTCAAAGGAATACAAAACCACCAAAACATCATGCCATAATGACCGTTTTAACCAAACAAAACTGTCTTTTTGTCTGTTTTTGTGTAAACTCACTCACGATCTTCATAGTAAATAAAACTATCAAAAAACGAATTGGCTCCTCATCAATAAGCTAATAAATGGTTTAATCAAAGAAATAGAGTATCTTTGGGCAAACAATTTAAGTATAATATTTATTTACATTGACTAACATGTAGTATAACCATTTAAAATAATAATATTCAAATGAAATCCACACCAATTACTCAGATTCATATAGACTTAGGTGCAAAAATGGCTGACTTTGCCGGCTACAATATGCCCATATCATATACAACTATAACGGAAGAGCACCATGCTGTACGCCAAGGCGTAGGAGTTTTTGATGTGTCGCACATGGGGGAGTTTATCATCAGGGGCAAGCAGGCCACAGCGTTTGTGCAGAAAGTAACTAGCAACGATGTCACAAAACTAAATATCGGTGACGTTCAGTATAGTTGTTTACCTAACCTAGACGGAGGTGTCGTCGATGATCTACTCGTATATAGATTGACCGAAGATATGTGTAGCGAAGGAGAGCAAGCCTATATGCTGGTAGTCAATGCCTCTAATGCTGAGAAAGATTGGAACTGGATCACTGCCTTTAATAATTACGATTGTCAGATGATTGACATTTCTGAGCGTTGCGGGCTCATAGCACTACAAGGCCCAAAGGCAAAAGCAGTACTTGCCAAGCTTACTGATGTGAATTTAGAAGATATGAAGTACTATACTTTTGCTAAAGGTACAGTAGCTGGCATCGGAAATGTGCTGGTATCTGCGACAGGATATACGGGCAGTGGAGGTTTTGAACTTTATGTCAATAATCTAGATACCGAACATATATGGAATGAGTTGATGGCCGCTGGAGCGGAATACGATATCAAGCCATGTGGACTTGGTGCTAGAGATACGTTGCGATTAGAGATGGGCTTTTGTCTATATGGTCACGAATTAGATGATAGCAGCTCTCCACTAGAAGCTGGACTAGGTTGGATTACAAAACTCAACAAGTCTGACGATTTCAATGGTAGAGACTGGCTCACAGCACAGAAAGCGGCCGGACTAAACAGAAAACTTGTAGCCTTCACGATGGATGAACGCAGAGTACCACGACATGGCTACATTATCCAAGATCTAGAGGGAAATGAAGTAGGAGTAGTAACCTCAGGCACTCAATCTCCATCACTAGACCAACCAATAGGTATGGGATATGTACCTCCTAGCATGAGTAAAGTGGGTGGTAAGATACATGTACTGGTGGGAAAGAGAAGCCTAGAAGCCACGGTGACGGGGCTGCCTTTCTGGAAAGGATAATAAAATAAAAAAGGCCCTTGATTGTCAAAATCAAGAGCCTTTTTTTTATTTTTGTAACGAATGAGTATATTAATATCTATTCATCGTTATCACCTTCTATCTCTGCTGCACTAACTTGAGCTGGTTGATATTTTAGGACGATTTTTTGTTCTATCTGAGCTGCAACTTCAGGGTTGTCAGCTAGAAATTGCTTAGCACCTTCACGTCCTTGAGCAATCTTAGTACCATCGTAACTAAACCATGAACCACTTTTTTGGATGACTTCAGTCTCTACCCCTATGTCGATAATTTCGCCAGTTTTTGATATACCTTCACCAAACATGATATCAAAAGTCGCTACTCTGAATGGAGGCGCAAGTTTGTTTTTTACTACTTTAACTTTTATAGGATTACCAACTACATTTCCATCCTTGTCTTTGATAGCAGTTCCAGACTTGCGTATATCTAGACGTATGGATGCGTAAAACTTCAGTGCATTTCCACCTGTAGTGGTCTCAGGATTACCGAACATAACGCCTATTTTTTCTCTCAATTGATTGATAAACACACAGCAACATCCAGTTTTGCCTATCGTACCCGTAAGTTTACGCAAAGCTTGTGACATCAATCTCGCTTGAAGACCCATTTTGGAATCTCCCATTTCGCCTTCGATCTCTGCACGAGGTACCAGCGCTGCTACGGAGTCGATCACGATGATGTCTATAGCTCCAGATCTGATGAGGTTTTCGGCGATTTCGAGTGCTTGCTCGCCATTATCAGGCTGAGAGATAAGCAACTCTTCAGTATTTACACCCAAAGCTTCAGCATAAGAACGATCAAATGCGTGTTCTGCATCTATAATTGCTGCTATTCCACCAGCTTTCTGACATTCAGCGATTGCATGAATAGCTAGTGTAGTTTTACCAGAAGATTCAGGACCATAGATTTCTACGATTCTTCCTTTTGGAAGACCTTTGATACCTAACGCTATATCCAAACTAAGCGAACCTGTAGAAATAACAGGAATATCTACTACTTGACGATCGCCAAGACGCATGATAGTACCTTTTCCATAGGTTTTATCTAGTTTATCCATAGTGGCAGATAATGCTTTTAATTTTTCTTCTCTTTCCTTTGACATGTGAATTTATTGAGTACTTTTTGAAAATTTGCTTAAAGTTTTTCTGTTTATATGAGTAGTTATTTATACGACTACTTGCTTGTTAGTTTTGTGATTCGGTACACATTTGCATAAACAGATACAAAAGTAACTAAAATAATAGATATGTATAGAAGAATGTTTTAATATTATATCAATATTTTAAATCCGGTGACGTTATACGGGTTGGAATTGGTTAATTGTTTGATTTGCAGATTTGTTTGAATCGCGGATTTGCAGATTTGAAGATTTGTTTGAATTGTGAATTTGTTTGATTTGCAGATTTGACGAAATGTGCCGTCCTTGCTTATTAATCCTGAAGGGATTAAATGTTAATAGCAATATGGTATAATGTGTGGTTCGACCCCGTCGGGGTCGAATGTTGTTGCAATTGGTTAGTTATTAACATTTGACCCATTCTGGGTCTGACTGATTGGGATGTTAAACGGATTGATCACGCCTAGCGTGACAGGATTTGCGGATTTGTAAAATCGTTTGAATTGCGGATTTGCTTATTGTTCAAACCTGAAGGGACTAAATGTTAATAGCAATATGATGTAATGTGTATCGTTCGACCCCGTCGGGGTCAAATGCTGTTGCAATTGGTGTGTTATTAACATTTGACCCATTCTGGGTCAGAGTAATAATTCAGTGAACTCCTTACTATATATAGGACAATGAGGTAAACCTGTCTGCAAAATAAAAATAGTCTCCACTAGATACTATGTATCAATTATGGTTTGGTTGGTTTTAGAACAAATGGGGTTAATTTTTCTCGTGAGTAGAATTACTTCTTCACTAAGTTTCTCAGAAAATTAATTTCAGCATTTTGCTGTGCTATCAATTTTTCATAGACCTCTTTATTATCTGTATAGAGGTTTTCGACTAATGATATCGATGACAGAGTCAATAAGTTTTTAGACAAGCAAAATACATCGCTTTTGCCTTATTATAAACATAATTCAGATAGCTTAAACAGCTTTTTTAATTATACATCTATACCAACAACATATATATTAAAACCGTCATAAGGAATTGGTTTTCAAATAAATGGCTCATTTAATGTTAATTCTGGTTTAGTAAATAAACTTTTAAAGGTTCTTAATTAAGTTAAAATTTTGCGCTACAAGTTCATAATTGTTTATCTTCCTAACTAAATTTAATTATAAAACACAATTAATTATTAACAACTCTAACAAAAGTGTTTTTATCAGATTTTTTTTCATAAATCTTAATAACATTCATCAAATGACATTCATGAAAAGTATTAATCTCAGAAATTCCATTATTTTATTTTTCGTATTAATATTATTGAACTTTGCAAATTATTATTTTCTTTACGATATTAGCAAATGGACTATTTACAAAGTTTTATGGTACATCCTATCTTCGATTATTATTGCTTTTTTTGTATATTACTTAGGAACAAGGTATATCAGAAATCAAACCATGTAGAGATTTTCCTTATTGAAGTAAATCCGAAAGCACTGGAGATTATAAAACCTTGTAGGGCTTCTTTCTCAGAGATGTTTCATTAGGAATTGGTAATAATGCTAAAACAAAACATAAAATCATGAAAAAAAACATTCTATCTCCTTCCTGTCACAGTGATATTTTTATGCTCAGCATTGTTTTACAAAGACATAATCCCCTATTTTATCGATATTTCTGCAGATGTCATGACGAGTAGGGAGCAAGTCCAAAAAGTAACCACAGAAGCTTTTGGAGAATAAAACGACATTACTTATGAGACTAAAGCATTGATCACAGAGCTTTGGGAGCACAAAAAAATCCTTTTTATCTGTTTTATAACGTACAAAACAAGTCGTTTGACTTGATAATTGTTATGCAAAGGCAACAGATTATGTCGATTATTTTGATGATAGTATAGACATTTGAATCATTCTGGGTTTGATTGTGATTTTCCTATTATAAAGCACTCTTCGCAAAATAACAATTTGAGCCATATACTGTTGTATAATCTAAGCATCGCTACATATCAGGAGGAATAGAAATGCGCTGATTTACTTTATTAATAACGGATCATCAACAAAACCAACTTGTATGGAATTACTTGCAACATCATCAGGCACTAATACCAATGCTTATCAAGCGATTTTTGATCAGCAAGTAGAGTTATATGTAGATGAACTGCCGAGTACACTTAATCAAAGATTGGCAACATTAAAAAAACTTCAAAACGCCGTTGGAAATACCTATAAGAACAAAATACGAGCTGCGGAGTTAGCAGATTTGCGCAAATCGCATGCCGAGACAGATCTTACAGAAATATATTCGGTCACTAGTGAAGCAAAACATGTCAGAGGCAAGTTGCATTTATGGATGGCAAAGCAGTATGTGGATACTCCACTCGCTCTCATAGGCTCTACCTCGTGGGTCCACTATGAGCCAAAGGGCGTTTGCTTGATTATATCTCCATGGAACTACCCGATTAATCTTACTTTCTGTCCATTAATATCAGCTATTGCGGCAGGAAATAGGGTTATCGTTAAACCTTCAGAGATGACACCTCATTGTGCGGCGGTGATTAGTGAGATTATTGCTGAAGTTTTTGATCCTTCAGAAGTTGCCTGTGTCGTTGGTGGTGTGGAAGCTTCTACTGCTTTGTTAGAATTACCTTTTCATCATATATTTTTTACAGGATCGCCATCTATCGGCAAGGTAGTGATGACGGCTGCAGCCAAAAACCTCACCTCAGTAACACTAGAGTTGGGAGGTAAGTCCCCCGTGATCGTGGATGAATCTGCTGATATCAATAATGCTGCCAAGCGTATCATCTGGGGCAAAGGGCTCAACAATGGTCAAGTCTGCATAGCTCCTGACTACCTATACATCCACGAATCCAAAAAAGAGGAGTTTGTAGCCAGCGCACTCAAATGGATAGAAGTATATTTTTCAAAAAATCCAAAATCCTCTAATGATTTGGTTCGAATAGTAAATGACAAACATTACCAAAGGTTAGAATCCTACTTAACTGATGCCCTCAAGCGAGGCGCAAAGCCATTGACAAAAGTCGAAAATGATGCATCAGAAAAGTACATTGCGTTAACGTTGCTAGACAATGTGGCTCAAGAATCAGAAGTAATGAAAAATGAAATTTTCGGGCCATTACTGCCTATATTTACATATGATAATATAGACGAAGCCATCCAAAAAATCAATGCCAACGAGAAACCATTAGCCTTGTACATCTACTCAAAAAACAGTAAAAACATAGATTACATCATACAACGTACTAGCGCAGGGGGTACATGTATTAATAATAATACGATCCAGTTTATACAAGAGAATCTACCTTTTGGTGGTGTAAACAACAGTGGTATCGGCAAAGGTCATGGCAAATATGGTTTTGACGCATTCTCAAATGCTAGAGCAGTTTATAAGCAAAACCTCTCAGGAGCACTCGACCTACTCATGCCTCCTTACACAGGCTTTAAGCAAAAGATAATAGATCTAGTGATTAGGTTTTTTTAATTGGACAATCTACAGTAGAAGACTAACGTTATAAGTAGCATCACTTTATTATTAAATTTTTAATTTATGGGTTTACCTGTTTTATCGATGTAGAACCACGAGTCGCTCTCCCATTTATAATATTCCCCATCTTGTATTTCTTTACAATCTTTAGAAACCTTGGCTTTTCCATTATCAAAGTAATAAGCACAATCAAATTGACAAGGAATCACCACTACGCCATATCTGTCAGCATATCCTATTTTTTTATTTCTGATGACCCTAAATAGCCCTTCGATGAGATAGTCGGGTCCGTTATCATAGCTAAAAACCTCAAAAAGAGTATTATCTTCTTTATCAATACCAATCATACCTGACCCGCTTTTTGATACAATTGCAAATGACTTTAAGGTGTCGGTCCACGTATAATGGTACTTATTGAGAGAAATGACAGTATCACCTCTTTTGTCAACGAAAGCAAAAGGCACGCCCAACTCGAAATCAGAACCTTGATCTGAGATTCGCAGTAAATAATCAGTTGTATCAAGGGATGTGTAGCTTATATCGTGGTATGGTAATGAATTAAACTTTTCATTTTTATATCTACAGCTAATCAATACAAGTGAGCATAAAATTATGAATTTTGCCATCGGTCCTAAAGTTTTATTTACAGCCACACGCTAGACATTCTTCCATGGTATCGAACGGAACGACTCCATTGCAACCTCCCCATATAAAAGTTTCACATTTTTTGGTTTTAGTATAGAAGTAATATTTTGTAAATAAGGCTTCGCATGAACCTGCTTCGGGTACTTGCTTGCACTTTACAACACACTCTGGAGTGAGAGGATCACTTTGGGCATCACATTCTTTGTTACATGATGATAAAATCACTAAAAGTACAAGAAGTGTCATAAGACGAAGGATAAATTTCATAATTCCAAATTTTATTTGTATAAATATATAGACGTTAGTTTCTGATAATAAGTTGGTCTAAGGTCACAAATTTTTCCATTGCATAAATTAAACTACATTACTCTATTCCATCCATCTGCTCTAGCATCATCAGATAGCTCTTGGCAAACTGTGCTTTACTGTCGAAGCGTAGGAGTTTTGAATTGAGATCGAGGTTGGGATGATTTGTTTTAAATTTTTTAATAATTTGAGTTAATGCTTTGAGGATATTGCTTTTATTCAATTCTCCTTTGAGGATATATTTATAATCATAGCCAAGTGCCGCAAAATACTCCGTCTCCATCACCTCATAATAAAGCTTCAAAAGAGGTTTTAGTGGATCTGACAAGGTATAATTGTACAAGGAAAACCCCACTATATAGTCACAAATTGCGATCACTATAGCGTCACGACCTTGATTTTCGTACCATTTGAGGTCGTTGTTTTGGGCTATAATGATGTCTGTCCATCGACGATGACTACGCGCTTGGTTGGGACTAAATGTGACTGTGGTATGATATAACTCTACTTTAAAATCGGCATAAGTCATTGAAGCTAGATACTCGATGAGGTTCATTATTTTTGAATTTTTAGACTCTACAGTGTCAGCGGTCGAGTCAAAAAACAAAGATTGTGCTTCATTGATCACTTCCATCATCTTGCCTTCTGGCTTGACCAGAAAATCTAATTTGTATAGCAATCCTAGCAATATATAGGACACAGCTCCAGGATAATCGTGATAATATGGATTCGACTTTAGCTCGTTTATAGCATTTTGGTAGCTGCTTTGTACAAACTGAGTCATGATTTTTCCGATACGTTCATTGACTACTTGCATATCATTGCGTTTGACTTTGCTTAATCCCTCGTACTGACTGAGCCAGATATCGTCTTTTTTGTCTGCCTCTAGCGCCAGTTCCGTGAGTGCCGCTAGTACTTTTTGTGGACTTCCGTCCTCTACAAAAGTGTCAAAAACCAAAGTTACTTGATCTTTATCGTCTATACTGTATTTACAAAACTGAAAATAGTAGTTTGACCGCAATAATGATTGTAAAAACTCACTTGAGCTACTCGTCAACTGCACGATAGGAGCAGATACGATCATTTTACGATAATCGCAGTAACCATAGACCGTCGTCGAGCCTTGCAAGATCCTGAACTTTAATATTCCTTTTTTAGTTACATAAGCTACATTATCATTGTCTTTGTTTTTGAGGTAGTCGAGTAGGTGCGTATATGCTTTTAAGTATTGCCTTGCGGCGAATGCACTTGTTGCTTGATTCCACAAATCCTGATGTGGACTATCAAAATAAATAGGCTCGTAGCGGCCCATCTGAATCTTTGGTTGGACCTCCGTGGTTTTGGGTTTAAAAATATTTGCAAAAAAAGTCATAGACAATCAAAATATTAAACGAATATATGGAGTTCCGTACAGAAATCAAGCAATTACAATCTTCTTTTTCAATAGATCATCATTCAGATATACTGATGCTTGGTTCTTGTTTTTCTGAAAACATAGGTTCTCGGCTACAAATGTATAAATTTCATTGCAAAATCAATCCTTTTGGCACTATTTTTAATCCTGTAAGCATCGCTAAGCTCATTAATTGGTCGCTGACCGATCATAGAATCATAGCTTCTGAGCTTACGCAAAACCTAGATTTGTACTTTCATTATAACATGCACAGCGATCTATCATCTACAGACTCTGAGGGATTGATGATGTCTATCAATCAGACTTTAGACCAGACTGCTGCAGATCTAAAGTCTTGCGATGCGCTCTTCGTCACGTTAGGTTCCGCAATTGCATACAAGCACAATGATACAGGCGATATCGTTGCTAATTGTCACAAGATGCCTGCCACTATATTTACCAAGCAACTGCTAACCATAGAGAGTTCTTATCAGGCACTTTATGAGGCTTTCGCCCAAATAATAGCCGTAAATCCTCGTATCAATATAGTACTCACCGTGAGTCCAGTACGTCATACGCGCAATGGTATCGTAGCAGATCACAGGAGCAAAGCTAGGCTCGTAGAGATAAGTCACGCAATAACCGATAACTTAAGTAATGTCAGCTATTTTCCATCCTATGAGCTCATGATGGATGATCTCAGAGATTACCGATATTACGAAAAAGACCTGATTCATCCCAACGAAATAGCCGTAGATTATATCTGGGAAAAATTTGCAAACCTGTACCTACTTCCTGAGACTCAATCCCTCAATCAAAGGATTCAAAAACTACTCAACGCTCTCAACCACAGACCAAAGAACACATCATCGACTCATTATCAGACCTTCGTATCCAAAACAAAAGAAGAAATCAGTGCACTAAATGTGTTACTTCCTAAAGAATGTTGTTTTTAGCCTGTTGTTAACTCAGTTTTATTGATTTTGTCGGTTTTTCCCGTTATCACTAACCTAATATACTAAACTTAATCAGGATTTAAACCTATTATACTTATAAAATGAATGCAGTTCCAGATCATATCATCGACCATCTAGCCAAAGATGAGGTAATGGCCGCAATTATTAAAGCCTGCAACATTGACTACAGAATCAGTAAAATCAGCGTTTTTGAGGCACTCATACAGTCTATAGTATCTCAACAGCTCTCGACCAAAGCAGCAGCCACCATCTATGCTCGCTTTAGAAGCTCCATAAACTCAGAGGCCTCCGTTTCAGCACAGATCATAAACATGGAAATAGAAGACATGAGAGCATTGGGTTTATCCTATCAAAAAGCAGGATATATAAAAAACGTGACAACGTTTTTTGATCATCACAATTTATATGAGTTTGAGTGGGAAGCACTACCTGATGAAGAGATAATTGCTAGACTGACGCAGATAAAAGGTGTAGGAAAATGGACGGTAGAGATGATGCTAATGTTTGTGCTCGGACGCGAGAATGTACTGCCACTAGACGATCTGATCATCCGGACGCACATCATCAAACACTACAACATCACCTCTCAAAAACACCAACTTATCCTAGACCTAAAGGCAGTCGCTTCACCTTGGCAACCCTACAGAAGTATTGCGTGCAGGTACTTGTGGGCAGCTAAAGATAGTGTGATTTAATTTGGGTAGTGTAGTCTGATTTCACTCAGTACAGTGTCTGTTATACACTATTTTTCTAAGTTTTTACTAAGTCTTCTATATTTCATTATCTTTGCGTTTTAGAATTACAGTTTTAATAATAGATTCCCCCTATTTATGAAGAGATATAAAAGATACATAGTCACCTCTGCCCTACCGTATGCTAATGGTCCGCTACATATCGGGCATCTTTCGGGCGCCTATCTTTCAGCAGATGTATATGTGAGGTTTCAGCGATTAATGGGCAAAGACATACTTTTTATCGGGGGATCGGATGAGCATGGTGCAGCTATCACCATCAAAGCCATGAAAGAAAACACTACTCCACAAGCTATCGTAGATAAATACCATGCACTATTTCAAGATACTTTTCAGAAAATAGGCGTTTCGTTCGATATGTATCACAGGACTTCAGCACCTTTGCATCATGAAACCTCTCAAGAAATATTCTTAAACTTATTTAAAAAAGGAGAATTTTTAGAGCAAGAAAGTGAGCAATATTATGATGAAGAAGCTAAGCAGTTTTTGGCAGACAGATACATCATGGGTACCTGTCCTAAGTGTGGTCACGAAGAGGCTTACGGTGACCAATGCGAGAACTGCGGTTCATCACTCAGTCCTTCAGAACTTATAGATCCTGTATCAAAGCTTTCGGGCAACAAACCCATTCTCAAAAAAACAAAACATTGGTACCTGCCTCTAGATAAGTACGAATCTTGGCTGAGGACATGGATAGAAACGGGTATGATAGATGGAAAAGAAATGCACGATCCTGATGAATGGAAAAACCATGTACTAGGTCAGTGTAAATCTTGGTTAGATGGTGGACTTCAGCCTAGAGCAATGACGCGTGATCTCGACTGGGGCATAGATGTGCCGCACAGCATCCCAGGTCATGAAGGCAAGAAGCTTTATGTATGGATGGACGCTCCGATCGGTTATATATCTTCTACCAAACAATGGGCAATAGATAATAAGAAAAACTGGAAAAAATACTGGCAAGACGAGGAAAGCGGCTTGATACATTTCATAGGCAAAGACAACATAGTATTTCACTGTTTGATATTTCCAGCTATACTGCAAGCGCACGGAGGCTTCAATCTTCCGATCAATGTACCTGCTAACCAGTTTATGAACCTTGAAGGTAAAAAAATATCTACTTCCCGCAATTGGGCAGTTTGGGTACACGAATACCTCGAAGATATCCCAAATCGTCAGGACGAACTCAGGTATGCGATGATCAAAAACATGCCCGAACTCAAGGACAGCGAATTCACCTGGAAAGGTTATCAAGAAGCCAATAACAATGAGCTGGTCAATAATATAGCCAACTTTATCAATAGAGTTGTAGTTCTTATAAACAAATACTATGACGGCAAAGTACCTGGATTTGATGAGTCACAAGACATCGTAGGACCAGAGGGTCAGTTTGATGAAAGCTTCCACGAAGCCGAATTGATTCGCTTGTTTGATGATATACAAGAGATGTGCAACAGCCTGAGAGCTTTTGACTTCAGATCTGGACTCAAGATAGTGATGGATATTTCTACCAAAGGCAATCAAATCCTTCAGTTTAACGAACCATGGAAAGCTATCAAAGACAATCCAGAAAGCGTCAAAGCTGTTTTAAACCTAGCTATTCAGTATGTTGCAGCTCTTGGAGTTATCATAAGACCATTTATGCCATTCACTTCCGATAAAATTAGAGTTTTACTTAATCAAAAACCAATAGAGGAGAAAAACGAATTGGTCAAAATGCTCGATGCGCTTTCTGAAGGTAAACCATTGCTCAAAAAAGGACATAAAATAGGTGAACCTGTCCATCTTTTTACTAGAATAGACGATGAGGTCATCCAGAGACAAATCCAAAAGCTAGAAGCTACGATCCAAAAAACTGAAGCCGTGGCTGCACCAGCAGCAGAGGTAAAAGTAGAGACCAAACCCATGGAAATTAAGTCAGAAATCACTTACGAGGACTTCGCTAAACTAGATATACGTACTGCAACAATCATCGCAGCCGAACCAGTAGAGAAAGCGGATAAACTCCTAAAACTCACACTTGATTTGGGCTTTGAGCAACGAACTGTCGTCTCGGGTATCGCACAACATTACGCTCCCGCAGATGTTATAGGTAGAAAGGTAAGCTTACTTGCAAACCTTGCCCCAAGAAAAATGAGAGGAGTTATGTCTGAAGGAATGATTCTTATGGCAGATGACGAAGATGGGAAGCTTTCATTTGTCAGTCCGGATGAAAGCTGGCCAAATGGCAGAGGGATTCAATAGACAAAGTCAATACAGATATAATGCAAAATGCAGAAAAAATATTAAAAAAACATCACTTGCGCATTACTCAATTTAGAGTAGATGTGGTTAATATTTTTCATAAAGCAAATCATGCGATGTCTGCCAATGACATAGAAAAATATCTAGAAAATCCAGACCGAATTACTTTATATCGTACGATCAAAAGTTTTGAAGAAAAAGGAATTATCCATAAAGCTATTGACGGAACCAACACACCTAAGTTTGCTTTATGCGATGACCATTGTGATGTGCACGACCATCATGACAGCCATGTACATTTTCATTGTGAAAATTGCGAAAATACTTTTTGCCTAGATGAAGTGATCGTACCCTCAATCACAGTACCTAAACACCTTAAAGCTAATCATACCAGTATGATTGTCAATGGTCTGTGCGATAAGTGTCATTAGCCTTTGCATAACTTGATATGGCAAAAAAAATAATAAAAAAGATCCAACATAAATTATAATTTGTCATTGAAACAGAAAAAATTTTAACCTTACAATTTATTTAAATAAGACATAAATTTTGGAAATAAAAGGTAAAATAACCATTGAAAATTTCGGGGATAAACGCTTCAAAACATCACTTGTAGAATCCGAAAGGGATACTGAAGCGTCATTCACTCATTATTTACAAAATTATAAAAATGGCGTGTCTCAGTTTTACAAACCAGATGCTATTGAGCATATAAGAAGCTTTCTAGAATGATAGAAAACAAAATAAAAAGAAAAGACTTTATGTCATTTTTTAGAGATGATGAGCAATTAAATACGTTATCAAATGATGATAGAATAGAGGTTTTTTCGCATATACTCTCTGGTAGTTCAGACTTTACAAAGGAGCTCTTAGAAAAAGTCCTATCTGATTATTCTGTTTCTAAACTTATAATTATTGACACAAGCGACGACGAAGAATAATTGGACTAGAGAACAAACAGTTGTAACTTTTAATGTGTATTGTAAGGTACCCTTTAAAGCCAAAAGTAAAACAAACCCTATTATTGGAAAATATGTCAAAATTATTGGAAGATTATCCTCTGCATCAAAAATGCTTTTGAAAACTACCTTTTTAACAATACCAAACTTGATACAGCAAGTTCAACCAGACACAAATTTGGTAGTATTTATGAAGTTAATGGACAAAAGTTTTTTAACCTGAATCTCCAGATAAGGTTTACAAAATAATTTTACAGAAAACTAAACGAATGATCGCAGCGTTAAAAGATAATAATGTTTTAAACAATAATTACTTTCTTTCACCAGGGGCTTCCCATATAATAAATATCCAAACCCACTATTATGATTACTTGGACTGACTTCGAGAAAATAGATATGCGCACAGGGACGATAATCGAAGTAAATGACTTTCCGCAAGCCATTAACCCTTCCTATCAATTGATAATCGACTTCGGTGACCTAGGAGTCAAAAAGTCATCCGCCCAGATTACAAGACTTTACCAAAAGGAAGAACTTAAGGGTAAACAAATAATTGCTATCGTCAACTTTCCACCTAAACAGATTGCGAACTTTATATCAGAGTGCCTTGTTTTGGGTGTAGTCGGTAATGAAAAAGAAGTATCTTTGCTCGCTGTAGATAAGCCAGTAACCAACGGTTGCAAAATCGCATGATAACAAATAAATTTTACTAGATTCAAAAATTAGATGCAAATGAATAGACTTATTTTTCTATTATTTTTAGGTTTTTGTACGCAAGGTTCAATTGCTCAGAAACAAATAACCGTGGAGGATATTTACTCGTTAGGTACTTTCAGAACTAAGGGAGTACCCGGATTTAACTTTATGAAAGATGGCAAGCATTATACTTCGATGAAAGATGGGTTTGTGACTAAGTTTGATTTTACTACGGGCAGCCTAATAGAGAGGATCTTTGACCCAAAGGAGTATAAAGACAAATCAAATTTTAGTGGGTTTATAGACAGTTATACTTTTAGCGAGGATGAAACGAAGCTTCTGATAGAATCAGAAGGGGAGGAGATCTATAGACACTCTAGCAAGTCCATGTGTCATATCTATGATATCAAGTCCAAAACACTTGCAGAGCTTTATTCCTTTGGCAAAGTGATAAATCCTATGTTGTCTCCCGATGGTGAAAAAGTTGCTTTTGTAAGCGAAAACAACCTTTTTACAAAAAATATAAAAAATGGCAATATCACCCAAATCACCAAAGATGGCAAAGTCAATAGCATTATCAATGGTATGTCTGATTGGGTGTACGAAGAAGAATTTGGCTTTACACGTGCATTTTATTGGTCTCCAGACAGCAAAAAAATAGCTTTTATTCGTTTTGACGAAAGTCAAGTCCCTACCTTCACCATGCAGCTTTATCAAGATGAGGTGTATCCGATTGAGCAGACCTTTAAATACCCTAAAGTTGGTGAAAAAAATGCTGTTGTAACCGCCATGTTCTATGACCTAACTCAAGGCAAAACCACAAAATTAGACATCGGTGACCTTGCGGATCGGTATATCCCCAGGATCGTATGGACTCATGATCCCAATAAAGTTTGTGTTTTTAAGCTCAACAGACACCAAAATGACTTAACACTCTATGTTTGCGATACCAATAAGAATAAGGCTACAGTGTTGCTTCAAGAGAAAAATAAATATTATATAGATATTACAGATGACCTGACCTTCCTCAAGGATGGAAAATCATTCCTATGGACATCTGAAAAAGACGGTTATAACCAAGTATATCACTACGATATGAACGGCAAGCTCATAACTAAAGTGACTGATGGGGAATATGATGTCGCTACACTTTATGGAGTAAGCGAGAAGGACAAAAAAGTTTACTTTCAAGCTGCCATGAAAACTCCTATTAATAAAAGTATTTTTGTGATAGATCTTAACGGAAAAAATCTCAAGGAACTTACTCAAGGAAACGGAGTCAATGTAGCAGAGTTCAGCAATACTTTTGATTATTTTAACAATAGCCATAGCACTATCAACACTGCCCCTACCTATACGGTGATGGACAAGAGTGGTAATAAAATCAGAACCATTGAAGACAATGTAGGATATGATAAAATGCAACAAGAATACGGAGTCTCTAAAGTAGATTTTTTTAGCTTCACTACATCCGAAAACGTAAAACTCAATGGTTATATGATCAAGCCAAAAGACTTTGACGCTACTAGAAAATATCCAGTTTTTATGACCCAATATTCTGGTCCAGGTAGTCAAGAAGTGCTCAACCGATACAAAGGAAGTTCGTACTGGTGGAATCAAATGCTCGTACAAGCAGGTTACATCGTCGTATGTGTAGATGGACGAGGCACAGGAGGCCGAGGCGAAGAATTCAAAAAAATGACCTATTTACAGCTCGGGCATTATGAAACATTAGACCAAATAGAGGTAGCTAAATACATGGGCAATCAACCGTATGTTGACAAGTTGCGCATCGGTATTTTTGGCTGGAGTTACGGAGGTTTTATGTCTTCACTCTGTATCCTTAAGGGCAACGACGTATTCAAAGCTGCAATAGCTGTAGCACCCGTGATCAGTTGGAAGTGGTACGACTCTGTCTATACAGAACGATATATGCGTACAGTTTCCGAAAACGAAAGTGGTTATAAAGACAATTCTCCCGTGTATTTTGCCGACAGGCTCAAGGGCAAGTATCTATTAGTACATGGCATGGCAGATGACAATGTGCATTTTCAGAATGCTGTAGAAATGGCAAACGCACTCATCCGTAACAACAAGCAGTTCGACACCTACTACTATCCTAACCGCAACCACGGGATCTATGGAGATGGAGCGACATTACATTTATATACCAAAATGACAAACTTTATATATGAAAACTTATAGTATCTTAGCAATTTTAGCTTTGAGTATTTTTATAGGCTGTGGCCCAAAAGAGAAAAGCATAGTTATAGATGACTATCAATGGTTACAAGGCTCGTGGATAGACCAAGATAGTACTGGCATAGAGACTTGGGCACTTCAAAATGGTGAGTTAGCCGGCAATAATTTTAGTAGTCAAGAGAACAAAATCATGGAAACCATGCGCATTTACAATGATGCAGATGGAGTACATTATGAGGCAACAGTAGCAAGTGAAGACAATGGTAAAACCTTGAGCTTCAAGCTGATGTACAATAGTCCTGACAGCCTTCACTTTTATAATAATGTACCTGAGTTTCCTAATCACATCATGTATAAAAAGCTAACCGACACAACACTTCAGCTTACGATCAAAGACAATAATGATAAAGGTAAAAGTTATCAGGTTTATAGGATGAAGTAGCCTAATGTTTTATTGATTAATTCTAAGGTCTAATTTTTTCTACCAAGTAGCGTCTATACACAATGAATGCACAAAAAGCGAATCTTATCAACGTTGTAACCTTGATCTTCATGAGTGGATGGGGATATTTGGATGCTTTGACTCCGAGCATGTTCACACTTTTTCCTATGTATTTTGCGATTATACTACTTGCATTAAACGATGGTGTAAAGTATGAGAACAAGTCGCAGGCCAAGGTTGCAATGGTCGTGAGCGTCATCATATTAGCGATACTTTTCAATCCGTTTAGTGTTGCGATGGCCGATGAAAACCACATGGCTATATTTAGGACTGGTACCATGATATTAACCACGGTCGTAGCTATATTTTTCTTTGTCAGAAGTTTTTTGAATAATAGATTTGCAAACCAAAATAAAAGATAACCGATAAAATTAGTAGTCTTCCAAAAAAGAAAATTTGATATGAGCGTTTCTTTATTTTTTAACATTGCCTTTACGACAATGTACCTCTTTGTCTCTATGATGACGTGGTCATGCAAAGCGCAGAATCCGATCCAGAAAGACAGTGCAGCGCTAACGATTATTGATACAAAAAAAGCTGTCGCAGATACTGTGCGATTAGATACCTTTGTAAATATAAGCTATATCATGGGTAAGTTTGACCCCGCTAGTCATGCACTTTTTGCAGAAATTCCTGCCAAATATGTAGATAGAAGCGGACGATACCTACGCAAAGACGTACTCGCAGCTTTTGTAGAGATGTACGAAGCTGCTAAGAAAGACGGCGTCCACCTTATCATCAAATCAGCTACGCGCAACTTTGCTAACCAGAAAACCATCTGGGAAAACAAGTGGAATGGCAATACCATACTGGAAGGAAATATCAATGCAGCTACAGATATAAAAGATCCTGTCAAACGAGCAATCAAAATTCTAGAATACAGCTCCATGCCGGGCAGTTCTAGACATCACTGGGGCACAGACTTAGATATCAATGACTTCACCAACGAGTGGTTTAGCCAAGGCGAAGGATTAAAAATCTATGCTTGGATGACAACTCATGCAGGAAGTTTTGGGTTTTGTCAACCTTACAGCAAGATAGGCTCAGATCGCAATAATGGCTACTACGAGGAGAAATGGCATTGGACTTATATGCCTGTCTCAATGATTCTTACTACCTTTGCGACACAAAATCTAAAAAACGAAATGATTTCTGGATTTAAAGGTGCAGAAACAGCCATTGAGATAGACATAGTCAATAACTTTGTATTAGGCATCAGTCCTTCATGTAAATAAACAAATTAGTCCATGGCGGCCATGCCTTCATTAAAAGTAGATACTTCGCTTAAAGGTATTTTATTGCTTACGCTTCCTATAAGTGTCGCTAACTTGATACCTGAGCTAAACTATCTACTCAATGCCGCATTTCTAGGACATCTTGGGAGCAAAGAGCTAGCTCTAACAGGGATCACTGGCGTATATTATCTCATATTTGCAGCTATTGGTTATGGTCTGAATGCTGCATTGCTATCTATCATGTCGCGACGGGCAGGCGAGAATAACAGAGATGATATATTTGCTACACTATGGCACGGAATCGTGATTGCGCTAGTGCTGTCGGTGGTATTTATCGTTTTCACTTGGATCGTGACACCTTATCTCATCCGACTGACCAATATAGAACCGTCAGGTGCGCAAATGGCTGAAGAGTTTCTAAATATTCGTATTTTTGGTATCGTATTTCTGTATTTGATACAAATGCAAAACGCCTATCTCATCAGTCTTCAGCGGACAAAAGTACTAATGATTGTAGCTTTTGTACAAGCTTCTGTTAATTTGGGATTAGATTATGGGCTCATATTTGGTCATTTCGGTATGCCAAAACTTGGGTTTATGGGCGCAGCTTATGCATCCGTGCTATCAGAAATAGCTGGAGCCATAACCGTATTTGTCATCATCAGATACCTCAACCTTTCTAAGTTGTACGACATCACTATATCACTAAAAATAAGTCTAAATAAAATCAAACAAGTGCTCATGCAAGGGCTTCCACTCATGGGACAGTATGCTATTAGCACATCGGCATGGTGGATGTTTTATGTGCTGATCAGTCGCAATTACAACTATGATGAACAAGCGATATCTCAGACTATGCGCAATCTTTTTGGATTAAGCAGTGTGTTTACATGGGCATTTGGGTCTAGTACTAACACGATACTAAGCAACCTGATAGGTCAAGGAAGGCAAAACGAACTTTTTGGAATGCTCAAGCGATTAACTTTGATAAGTACGATAGGCATAATTATTTTTCTAACTATTCTCAATGCATATCCACGCTTGTTCTTTGATATTTTTGGACAAGGCGATGGCTTCATAGCTGCAAGCAAAGGTCCACTTTTTGTGGTAAGTGTAGCTATTCTGATATTAGGTATGGGTGTGATATCACTAAATGCAGTGGTGGCGACGGGCAATACTAAAGTTGTTTTTTGGATCGAATTCGCTGGTATTTCGTGCTATCTTATCTATGTATATACAGTGGCTGAAATATTAAAATTGTCGCTCGAAGTAGCATGGATGAGTGAGTGGGTTTACTGGGGAGTGATTTTGGTATTGGGATTTTGGTATCTACGATATGGAAACTGGAGAAACTCTCTTTCACTCGATTAATCACCTCAACTAAAAGCAAAATGCAATATAACAAAACACAAGAAGAAGCCTATTGGTCATTGCGATATGCGGACGGAGCTACGGGTTGGGATATAAAAATCGCCTCTACGCCTTTGATAAGTTTTATGGATAGTGTAGCGGACAAAAGTACCAAAATTTTGATCCCTGGTGCAGGATATGGACATGAAGCTATTTACTTAGTTGAAAATGGGTTTACTGACGTGACCGTTTGTGATTTAGCGATACAACCATTGCAACGTATAAAATTTATAAACAATAAAATTAATATCATTCACGGCGATTTCTTTGAACTGACAGATAAGTATGATATCATCTTGGAGCAAACCTTTTTTTGTGCTATTCCTAGGATCAATCGTATGGATTACGTAGTCAAGATGAATCAATTACTTAGCGATAACGGTTTGTTAGTTGGCGTTTTATTTAATAAAGAGTTACCACTTTCTGGACCTCCACACGGCGGCAGTAGAAAAGAGTACGAAAAGTTGTTCGAGCCTTTCTTTGAGATAGTAAAATTAGAAGAGTGCTACAATTCTATTTCTCCACGTTCAGGCAATGAGTTTTTTATAAAATTTGTGAAGCAAAATTAAGTGAAAACTTTATAAGTACTATTGGTACTATACTTCTATACTTAGAAAAGTACGTACAGCTGCAAAAGATATAGTTTGGTTTTGAAAATAACTGATAGCTTCTTCTTTTTGTTCATCATTAGCGCCTAGATGATTGAGTATATTTAGCAGGTGCATTTTCATGTGTCCTTGTTGGATGCCTGTCGTGATAAGAGAACGTACTGCCGCAAAATTTTGGGCTAAACCCACAGAAGCTATGATACTCATGAGTTTTTTAGCATCTGGATTACCTAATATTTCTAGTGATAACTTTGCTAACGGGTGTAGAGAAGTTAATCCTCCTACTGTTCCTATAGCTAGAGGTATGTCCATCCAAAACCTAAATACACCATCGGTGATCTCACAATTGCTTAGGCTTCTGTATCTACCATCACGTGCCGCATAAGCATGACCAGCCGCCTCGGTAGCTCTAAAATCATTGCCCGTCGCCAATATTACTGCATCAATACCATTAAATATACCTTTGTTGTGCGTGGTAGCTCTATATACATCTTCTTTTGCGATCTGTACGGCTAGCTTAAATTTTTCTACCAACTGCTCGGCCATCATGCCGTTTGAGAAAGTGCCGATTTCGTCGATTGGACATGACACTTCGACTCTCACTAGACACTCAGGTGTATAGTTAGACAAGATCGACATGATGATATTGATGTCTTTCTCATCGTCATTGAATGTATCATGCTGCATAAAATAGTCTTCTAGCGTTTGTGCAAACTGCTCGAGCACAGTATTGATAAAGTTAGCTCCCATAGAGTCACAGGTCTCAAAAGTAACACGCAACTGATAGATATTGCTCCCGACCTTTGCTAGTGATATCAGTTCTATATCTTTGATTCCGCCGCCTCTCTTATTCATATTATAGGTGATCTCTCCTACAGAACCGAGAAGTGTTGTTTTTATATTTTCGAAATTTGCAATTAGTTTCTGGTATTCTCCATTCCAGCTGAAGTGTACTTGTCCTACTTTTGTAGTTCCTAGAATAGTGGTTCTAAACCCTCCTCTCTCTGACCAATATTTGGCTGCAGCCGAAGCAGCAGCGACTACACTACTTTCTTCTATTGCCATGGGTACGCAATATACTTCACCGTCTATTAAGAAATTTGGCGAAAGCCCGTAAGGCAAGTAAAAGTTGGCAATCGTGTTTTCACTAAATCCATCAATAATATCCTGCGTCTTTTGATCATGACATTGAAAATCTTTTAGTTTATCAAGTGTAGCAGTATTTATGCCTAGGTTGTCGGACAACCAGGTGGTTTTTTCTTTTTTTGACAATTTAGAAAACCCTGTAACTAATTTATTTTTCATTGAGATTAAATATTCTTTTAAAGGATTGGGTTTTTAGATTGAGCTATCAGACTTAGGACTTAGATAAGCTTGCGCAAACTTCAAACCTTCTACTTGCATACTCACGTAGTTGTGTAGTTGCTCATAATCTCCCATAGCTTGCTTGAGCATTGCAGATGCTTGGCCATAGATAGCCGGCATCTGTAGTGTACTCATTGCATGATATCCATCCAAAAAGTCGGTTATTCCTCCTGAGATGATCGCTTGTTTACAAAGGTATTGATTGCTGTTTTTGAATAATAATTGGTTGATGGATGCTACCATTTGTGTGGCAGTATGACCGATTTCTGCTATATTCTGATAGTTTTCTTGAATGCTTTCATCAGATCTCAAAATCTCTAAGAGTGCAAAATTAGTACCGCCAAAAGCTGCAAACTCTATCGCCTCAATCGGCAACCGTAGTAATGCGTCAAGACTTTTGGGTCCCATACCTTGTCCTACTTCTTTGACGATGATACTAGACGCAATGTTAGCGTCTATGACTTTAGTGATTGTGGCCAAGGGGGAGAAACAGAACTTATCACCCTCAGGTTGTAACCATTCCTGCATAGGATTGACGTGGATGATGAGTCCGTCCGCAGATAGTTTGTGGATTAGGGTAGTGATGGTTTTTAGATCATTGCGAGAGATGAGTTCCTCAACCTGCGCTACACCGAGATTAATGTACAGCGGTTGCTCTCCCATATACTTTCTTACATCAAAATCATGGAGGTACTCATCACTGTACAGCAACTGTCTGCATGAACCCAATCCCATACCCAAACCAAACTCTCCACAAGCTTTGGCAAGGTTTATATTGATATTTCTTGCTTTTTGGGTGCCACCAGTCATGCTAGATACCCAGATAGGAAACTTAAAGGTTTTGCCAAGGAAGTCTATTGACTGCATTGAATCCATAGTAGGAAACGGTGCAAGCATGGGCTCATAATCAAACCTTTCGTCTAGTAAAATAGATTTGCTATTGGATCTAAAGGCTAAGTCTATATGATCTTTTTTTCTGTCAGCTGCCCCAGAATCATTGTTGAGCGTGGACTTTATATCAGGGTTTTCCATTAATTTTTAGCTATTGAAGAAAATATTAGGTCAAAAGTATGCAAAATTAAAATTAGTTTTCGCATATTTGCAAAACAAATCATATCAATATAGGTTTTTAGTCAAGTATATTTCCCCCTTTTTATTTGGCCAAGGTATCAAATTATTTTAATTATTCTATTAAATCCAATTAATGAAAATCGGGGGCTTATTAATCATCTTTTTATTTAGTCTTGCATTACACAGTCAACCAAGCACTGTAGCAGCTGACTATTATAACAAGGGAATAGCTAGCTACAATACAAAAAACTACGGAGGTGCCATCCTCGAATACTCAAAATGTATTACCGAAGATCCACTTTTTAGTAAAGCATATTACAATAGGGGTAATTGCTATCTGATCCAAAAAAAGTATGATGAAGCTTCACAAGATTTCAGTGAAGTAGTACGACTAGATCCTAATAATCCCAAAGGTCATTTATATCTAGGTTATACAAGTTTACTCCAAGATAAGTTAGATGCGGCGATTATGTCTTTTGATGAGTGTATAAAACTAGATGCTACGATGACTAAAGCATATATCAATCGTGGCACGGCTTATATGAAAAAAAATCTTTTTGCTAAAGCCACTGAAGATTTTACACAAGCGTTGATTTTAGGTGACAATAGTGCAGCTTGCTATTCTAACAGAGGATACTGCCGCAAAAAAAATGAAGACTACATAGGTGCACTCGCTGACTTTAATGAGGCGACTAACCTAGATCAAAATACGATTTCAAACTTTATTGAGAAAGCTCTTATCTACTTTAAACTAGAAAAGTGGCCTGAGGCCATAGCCGAATATAGCAATCTAGTTAGGAAAGAACCATCTAATGCAGAACATTACCATAATCGTGGTTATGCAAAACTGATGTTAGAGGACTTGAATGGAGCTCATGCAGATTTCAGCCTTTGTCTTCAGATTTCACCAAATCACAAAAACGGACTGAATAATAAGGCGTACACTTCATTTCAATTGGGTAAGTTCGAAGAAGCTTATGGTGACTACACAAATCTTATCAAGACGGATAGCAAAAATGCAAGCTTTTATGCACACAGAGGTACTTGCTTACTAGAATTAGAAAAGTATGATAATGCCGTAGATGATTTTTCTACTGCTATAGAATACAAAAAAGACTTTGCGGAAGCATATTTTAATAGAGCAAATAGTTATACGAAACTTTTGGACTACAAAAATGCGTGCAAGGACATCAAGACGTCAGCAGATCTTGGTTACGAAGCGGCTTTTGCACACGTCAATAACCTATGTAATTGATATAAGTACCGTTATTTCCTAACTAGTTTTAGAAAGGGATCTTCTACAGTATCGTATTTATATAGTTCGTACTTTGCGATCTTTTTAAGCAGTTTTTCTGTATAATTAGTGTCTGTGGCATAACCACAATACTTTAATCCATAAGCCCAAGAACTATAGTCTGTCTTAGGATAGTTAAAAAGCACTTTATAACGTTCTGTTTCTTTGAGGTAGTTAGATCTATCTATATATGAGTCTATATCTGAATCATAAGCTCTGAAACATGACTCCATGAGTTGACCTTGCTTATTGAAATCATCGTCTTTATAATAATAGGTTTTGCCTGTCCAATAAGTCTTACATTTGATACCAAAGTGGTTATTGGCTTGCATAGCTAGCTTACTTTTACCATAGTTGGACTCATGTAGCCCTTGTGCTAGCGTTATACTAGCAGGAATACCCGATCTATACATCTCCACGATTGCTAAGTCTTTGTAATTGGCGATATAATTATCTGCTTCGATCTCAGCATTGTAACTAAACGATAATAGACTACCTATAATAATAAGGCTAAAAATATTGGTAAATGACATATTGCTTTTGTTGTTACTTAGTCTAGTTTCAAAACTCGTGCCAAAACCCATTTTTTGACAATTATATTATAAAAGTATTTAATATATCTTTAATCATTGTCATTATGGACATGCATTCAGAAGAGTTTTAATTAGCTGCCCGCTATCATTTACAGTCACACGATAGCAAAAGTGATGGTTGCTTTTCAGTATGATGCCTTTGGTATAGGTCTCAATAAATAGATCTGTACTGTTAAATGCTGTATTGTTAATTGTCATTGGGCAAGCAGCACTTGTAGTTTTAAGGCTTCCATCGTCTTCTATGCCTAGTGTATGACAGATTCCTAATGAGTTTTTATAAACTATTCCCTGAGTTTCACTTGTGAATCCTAGGTCTGCCTTATACATTCTGGTATCCACCTGATTATTAATGTAGCAATTTATGCGCTCTGCTATTATCGTACCTACATTATTAGTTTTAACCCTAAAACAATACCCTGATGGCGACCTCAAGATTACACCATTGGTAGAATTGCTAAAATATACATCTCCTATACTTCGGTTTACTACTCCTAGGTTAGTTGAGTCACTTACTGGGAGATCCATATTGAACGTGTGAAGGCCAGATGATATGTCACTAGATAGCAAACATCCAGATGGCAAGAACGGATAGCTTCCCCACTGTCCATTCCACGCATGGACTCCATTATCATGATATCCCGTGCCGTTGTGTACTGTATAGGTATCATAGTATGCTACTCTTTTAGGTTGTATCCGGTTAGTTATATCATATATCTGAGCTCCATCCGCATAATACGATATATGCAAGTAGTCGCCCACGATAAATGGATTATGTGGCCTATTATTAAGGTCAGTAGGAGCTTCTAGTGGCTCATTAAAATCACCAATGCGTGCTATTCCTGATCCACCATTTGTAAGCTCATAGATTCTCATTGGCCTTCCTATAGGCACCTCTTCTGCTACGTAAGCATAAGCACCATCGTCGGTGACCCAGCTGCTATGGTTATACCCTGTTGATGTATTCAGCGAGCCAACAAGTGTTATAATAGAAGGATTAGATACATTAAAAATTTTATAACCACTATATCCTATAGATGCATAAGCGATGTGATTCTTGACATATATATCGTGAATATAGTCAGTCGGATACGCTCTCAGCAATATGGGATTAGCTCGTGTACCATTATAAGTAGTCCCATTTACCACCTCTGTATCTAGGGTATATATCAGTAGTTGTCCTCCTGAGGCATTAGACCCTACTACATATAGTCTAGCTTCGGTAGTATCTATATATAGGTTGTGTGCTGATGTAAATGTAGCCGTATTTTGAGTAAATGAAAAATTATCTAAGTTGATGATTTCCAAGCCTTCAGTACAAGCACTCACATCGCATACAGCATAAGCATAGTTTCTATAAGTTTTGAAATCACGCCAAGTCACTGTACTTCCATCCTGATAGCTCCATTTTTGTATAGGGTTTTTGCAGTCGCTCACATCATAGATATTGATTGCCTGGCTACTGCCTATGATTGCGTATTCTTTGCCTTGCTTATCTACATATCCCCATACATCATTATACACTCCACCAGGCATACCTGAGACGTTAGCTTGAGGCAAAGTATTAAAGGTTTGAGCCTCTGCTACGTTTGTGATTGATAACACAAAGACAATGATGAATACTATTTTACTATATAAACTTGGATACATTAAATACTTCATGATGCTAAGATTTTTTAAAAAAGCAATTATACCAAAAGTCATAAGAAAGACAAATTTAGGAAAAAAACATGAAACACTAGTATTTGTTGCTAAGATTTTTAAAAAAGTAATTATACCAAAAGTCATAAGAAAGACAAATTTAGGGGAAAAACATGAAACACTAGTATTTGTTGCTAAGATTTTTGATATTAAGTAATCTCAGATACTAGATAGTAGCGTTTTTTAGTCATTTATAAAGATGATATTTGGTAAGAGACCTATATTTATACCTTGAGGTAAATACAAACTCTATTAGTTAGCCGACGATTAGTTGCCGTTAGTCGGATATAATAGGTTTTACATCTCATAGTTGTAACAATTTGTATTTAGCAATCGTTAACAATCGTATAGTTTTAGATTATTTCTATACTATTAACCCTATTAGTTATCAACGAGCTGTCTGAGCAAACTAGATTATACCAATTGAATTAATAATTAAAATATTTAAAAATGAAATCTTTAACCTTTACACTTTTAGCATTCGTGCTCAGTTTACCTATTTTATCTGCTCAGAATGAAGACAGAGATAAATACGAAACGCTCCAGTACTATATATCGTCCATTAGAAATGATGTAGAATCAGCACGCTATTACACGGACTCCACCAAGGTGCTTAATCTACTCGATGAAATAAATACTACGGTAGATAAAATAGACATCGAAGTAGAAGCCTTCATAGTACCTGAGACTGTTATGCTCACCGAAACAGAAGAAACAGATGATATAGTGGCAGAAGAAGAGATACCAGCAGAAGACTGGAACAATGACACAGATGGTGATAACGGACGTGGGGTTTTAGGAAATATGTCAAAATATATGCCTTTTAAAAATAAATCTAAAACCAAATTTACAGTAGAAGTTGGTATCAATTCACTACAACAAACATTGACCGGAGCTCAAACTGCTGGACCTGATCTCAACAATGGTGGCTCATGGTATTGGGACTTTGGTATTCAGCGTCAACTCAGAATCGGTGGACATAATAGTAAAGTAGCTTTTAACTATGGAATTAGTTATTTGCTCAATAGATTCAAGTTTGAAGAGGATGTTAGACTTACTACCATAGATGGGAATCCTGCTTTTGTACCTGTAGCGGATGCAAAAAATGATCCAAAACTTAACATAGGTTACTTAACAGTTCCTCTAGGGTTTAGCTTCAAAATGGGCAAAAAATTAACTCTAAATCTAGGTGGATACGCTGGATACAGAGTGCATACAGTTCAAAAAATTAAACTAAGAACGGGCAATGAAACCATTGAAGAAAAAAGATATTCTTCTAATCAACTCAATAATTGGGTATATGGTGGACAAGCTTCTATAGATATCAATGGCTTTGACATCGTAGCTAGATACAACTTATCTCCACTATTCAAAGACAATCCCAATTTTGATTACAATACATTTATGATCGGTACTTCGTTTTCTTTCTTCTAACGAAGACCAACACAATAGTAAAGGCGATAACTTCATAAGAGGTTATCGCCTTTTTTAGTTATAGATTTTTAGCAAAATTACTAATAGCATCTCGTACTATAAAACATACAGAGTTAAAATTAAGCTTTGTCTGATGCATCATCATTTCCAAACCTAACAAAGTTGATAGAAGGTAGAATAACAGGATCTAACCCAGATTGTAAAGTTAAGTTTGAAATAAATGCTCGTAAATATGGAAAAGAAATCGCTGGTCCATTTACTTTTGGAAAGGAAGACAGTTTAAATTCTTCGGTTATTATCTCATCTATAAGTTCAAAGTTAAAAATAGCTTCAACAAGAAGATCATATAATTTATCTTCTACTATAACTTTAAACCCCACACCAAAAGTATTACTCTCTTTTACATCAGAAAAATAAGTACCTGTTTCTAAATCAAAGGAGTTTTCCTCTCTCCTAGATTTGTCATCTAAAAGAGTTAAATTTAAGTTAGTCACCTTCCAATCTTTTAATTGTATATTCATTTTATGTATCTAAGAAGTTTAAAACCCCAAAAAAATATCAATATACCTCATCGTATTAATTTTATAATTACTAACTTCACCTAGTTAAGAAATGTAAAAAAACACTAATCATATATAAAATAATCGAACTTACCTTTTTTTAAATATCAGGCGCTAGCAACCACACCACACTACTTCACCAATCTATCAAAAACCGCCTTTAAAGCACGTTATTACACAAACCCAAAAGCATAGAACTATAAATTTAAGCAATTTTTGTACTTTTGCGGACTTTTACGCAATCACAATCATTCTATCGACTTATGAGCAATCTTAAAGAGCTTAACAAAAGGAAAACTTTCGGTATAGTATCGCATCCAGATGCAGGTAAAACCACATTGACCGAAAAACTACTTCTGTTCGGTGGTGCTATCCAAGAAGCTGGGGCCGTTAAGTCCAATAAGATCAAAAAGCATGCTACCTCGGACTTCATGGAGATAGAGAAGCAGAGAGGTATCTCTGTAGCTACATCCGTTATGGCTTTTGAATATAGAGATAAGCAAATCAACATCCTAGATACGCCTGGTCATAAGGATTTTGCAGAGGACACTTACCGTACGCTGACGGCTGTAGATAGTGTTATCGTAGTCATAGATGTAGCAAAAGGTGTAGAAGAGCAGACCGAAAAACTCGTCAAAGTATGTCGAATGCGCAAGACGCCCATCATCGTTTTTATCAACAAAATGGATAGGGAAGGAAAAGATGCTTTTGATCTCCTAGACGAAGTAGAAAGTAAATTAGATATCAAAGTCACTCCACTGAGTTGGCCTGTAGGTATGGGTCAACGCTTCCAAGGCGTGTATAGCCTGTATGAAAAGAACCTTATCCTCTTTAGCGCTCATGGTAAACAAGAAGACGAAGATATATTTAAAATAAATGACCTTGCCGATCCATTGCTTGCCGCAAAAGTAGGTGAAGCCGCCGCCGCAGACTTACAAGACGAAGTTCATACGATTGTCTCGGTTTATCCAGCGTTTGACAGAGAGCAGTACCTCAATGGTGATATTTGCCCAGTTTTCTTTGGTAGTGCGGTCAATAATTTTGGGGTACGAGAGCTGTTAGATTGCTTCGTGGACATCGCACCTAGCCCACTCTCTAGAGAAACTGAGGAGCGTATCGTCGAACCAACGGAAGATAAGTTTACAGGATTTATATTTAAAATCCATGCCAATATGGATCCAAAACATCGTGATCGTATAGCATTCTTGCGTATCTGCTCAGGGGTATTCCACCGCAATACCAACTATTTGCATATCAGACAAGGCAAAAACATGAAGTTTTCAAACCCTACTGCATTTATGGCATCCAAAAAATCAGTAATTGATGAGGCATATCCAGGCGACATCGTCGGTCTCTATGATTCCGGCAACTTCAAGATAGGTGATGCGCTTAGCGAAGGCGAAATCTTACACTTCAAAGGCATACCAAGTTTCTCTCCAGAGCAGTTCCGATTTGTAAACAATACAGATCCTATGAAAACCAAACAACTCAATAAAGGGCTCGACCAACTCATGGATGAGGGAGTGGCGCAGCTTTTCACGAAGGAAGATAACGGTCGTAAAATCATAGGTACTGTTGGAGCTCTACAGTTTGATGTGATCCAGTATCGCCTCAAAAACGAATATGGAGCTACTTGTGATTACGAACCAGTCAATCTGCATAAAGCGTGTTGGATCAGTTGGAAAGATGCTGCGGCGCTAAAAGAGTTTATTGCAAGACGCAAAAAAGATCTTGCAAAAGATACTGACGGCAATCTAGTTTTTCTAGCAGAATCGGCTTGGACGCTCAAGATGGCCCAAGAGAATCACCCAGATATTTCATTCCACTTTACTAGTGAGTTTTAAGATTTTTTGTTAAAACAATTGGTATAAAAGCTACTTCCCACCTTTGAGTATATGGTTGTCTATCAGCCGTACTCCATCAGCCCAAACTGCAGTACAAGCTACCACGTAGCTGTGATTGTCCATGTTTTCTACAGGTAGTAGTGTAGTACCATCTACTATCGTGAAGTATTCAGGCAGAAACGGTTGATAGTTGAGTGCATCCATTGCTGAAGTTTCTAGGTAAGAGATAGAGCGGTTTTTGCTTTTCCGTTTAACGCTTTTTAGCGTTTGGTAAATAATTCCAGCTTTTGCCCGAGTCTCGGGACTCAATCTTTCGTTTCGCGAGCTACGAGCGAGTCCATTCTGTTCACGGATGATCTTGCAGATGACTAACTCTGTTTTTATATCTAGGTTTTTTATAAAATAATTGACGATGGTGAATTGCTGAAAATCTTTTTGTCCCATATACAATCTATCTGGAGTCACTATATCTAGTAGTCGCTTTACCACCTGTGCCATACCTTTGAAATGTCCAGGCCTGAATGCGCCTTCCATATACATATCTAACCCTCCTAAATCTATATCAGTGCCTACACTCATGCCATTGGGATACATCTCTTCGACTGATGGAGCAAATATACAATCTATTTTAGCATTTATTAGCAAATAACTATCTGCTTCTAAGTTTCTGGGATATTTTTTGAGGTCTGTCTTATCGTTAAACTGTGTAGGATTTACAAATATAGAAACGATAGACAAATCAGACTCGCGTTTACACTTACGTGCTAAAGATACATGACCATCATGAAGTGCTCCCATGGTAGGCACAAAACCGATAGACTTGTTTTTGGCTTTAGCATTATTAATTAGTGCTCTAAGCTCAGAGACTTCAGTAATTATAACTAGCATCTACTATGTTTTAGGGTTCTTGAACCATCGAGAAATAACTTCTAATGATTTTTTGTTTTGTGGAGTGTAATCTTTTTCGGGATATCCTTCGTGTCCCATGCCATCCGGAAACCATTTCCATAAGAAGCCGCCTGCCCAGAAAGTCTGCTTAGACATATTGGTCCAAAGCGCTTCATAAGCATTGGCTTGAGCGAGTTGATTGATGGAGAGATTATGTACTACTTTTTCTATTTCCCACGCTTTGCCCGCACAACCATCTACAGACATGTATCCATATTCTGTAAAGAGTATGCGTTTATTATTTTTTTCTGAAATGTTTTTTAAGTTCTTTATTACAGGTTGCCACGCTTTTGACAATTCTTCTATCGTTGGTGTTTTGCTATCAGATAGTGGAAAATAACTGCTCAACCCTATATAATCAAGCTTTCCCCAGAAAGGTATCTTTTGATAATGGTCCCAATTGGCAGAGTAAGTGATTTTGCCTTTATAAATCTTTCTAACTTCTTGTATTAGATTATCCCAATAAGCTGCTCTTTTGGTGACCGATATATTCATCTCTGTACCTATACACAGCAGATCTACATCATACTTAGCGGCTATCTTTACATAATCCATGACGAAAGTGGTATAGTTACTTTCCCAAGTCTTCCATTCTTGCTCTGAAGTAAAGTCCATATCCCCTATCCAGCCTCCTCCTATATATATCTGAGGCTTGAGCATGACTTTTAGTTGCTTAGATTTGGCGGTTTTAATGCAAGACTCTATGCCTTCTAACCGCTCGCCCCACCATTGCCACTCTAGGTTATACCTGATGTCTGTTCCTCCTTTTTTGGCAAATCCATAAGGAACAAAGGCGACCCACTCTGTGTTGATTTTGATCAATTCTTCAAAAGCAGCAAAGCCAATTTTTTTTTCGGGAGCTACTACTGTGATACCTTTTACTAGTATTGACTGCACTTCAAAAGGAATACAGTCATTGTCATTTAACTGCGTGTCAGTTGTTTTTGAGTTATTATGACAAATCAAGCTTCTACCAATCATGGCATAAACTGAATTTAAAATAATCAATAAAACTATAAATATAAAAATTTTATTTCTCGTAAGAGACACTATATTTTATTTTGGTTCAATAATTCTATCACTTGGTTTACTACATTGGCTGCCGTAAAACCAAATTTCTCATCCAGAACTGTATATGGGGCAGAGTATCCAAAATGTGTCATTCCGAAGACTTTGCCGTTATCTCTTACTAAACTTTCTAGTGTCACAGGTAAGCCCGCCGTCATGCCAAATACTGGAACTCCAGTCGGAAATAACTGGTCATAGTAAGCTTTACCTTGCATTCTGAATAGGCCTTCTGATGGTACAGACACCACATTAGCTTTAATGTCTTTATCTCGCAACATCGGCACCGCATCTATGAGTGTAGCCACCTCTGATCCGTTAGCTACAAGTATTATATCTGGTAAATTACTCTCATCATGTACTAGATATGCTCCTTTCTGTACTCCCGTTGCAAGTACCATGTTTTCAGCTTTAGTATATGGAAAATCAGTGATATTCTGTCTAGAAAGTATCAATCCCGAAGGTCTATCAGAGGTTTCCAATAGTAGTTGCCACGCATATACTGTCTCAGCGCTATTGGCTGGACGCAAAGCTAAGAAAGAAGGTTTTCCAGAGTGATTGTGTAGTTTTTCGAGTAATCGTAATTGTGCTTCCTGTTCTATAGGTTGGTGTGTCGGACCATCTTCACCTACCCGGAATGCATCATGTGTCCACAAAAACTTGACAGGCTGTTCCATCAGTGCTGCTACTCTTAATACTGGTTTCATGTAGTCAGAAAACGCAAAGAAAGTAGCACATACTGGAATCACACCACCGTGCAGCGCCATCCCTGTACACAATGCTGCCATCGTTAGCTCAGAGACACCAGCTTGTAGAAATGCTCCCGAAAAATCATTTTTGGTAAAAGCCTTACTCTTTTTCAAAAACCCTTCCGTCATATCACTATTGGACAAGTCTGCTGACGAAACGATCATATTGCCCACATGTTCTGCAAGATACCCGAGTACGCGCGCAGACGCATTCCTAGTTGCTTCATTGTCTCCTAGTACAATATTTGTTAGATCTAGTTTAGGTAATTCACCTTTTAGAAACCCTGATAATCTTTGGTCGAGTTCAGGATTGGCTTTCGCCCAAGATGCTATTGCGGCTTTGGATTGCTTCGCTTCTGCTCTTTTGCGATCGAGGACTTCTTTATAATAAGCCTCTACTTCTGGAAATATATTGAATGGTTCTGCTGGATTGCCTCCTAGATTTTCAATAGTCTTTTCAAACGAAGCTTTAGATTTGCCCAATGGTTTACCATGTGATTCAACCTCTCCTTCATAAGACGAGCCATCCGCTTTTACTGCTCCTTTTCCCATCACTGTTCTACCTATGATGAGTGACGGACGATCAGTTACCGTTTTACTATCGGCTATTGCTTTTCTGATTTGATCTTCATCATTCCCATCAATCGTAATCACATGCCAATTCCAAGCTTCATATTTCAAAGCCGTATCTTCTGATGTCACTTCTCCTACTTTAGTGGAAAGCTGTACGTCATTAGCATCATAAAACATGATGACATTTCCTAAACCTAAGTATCCTGCGATTCTACCTACACCTTGAGAAATCTCCTCTTGGATACCTCCATCAGATATATATAAGTAGGAATGATGTCCTACCTGCGTACCAAATCTAGATACTAAAAACTGTTCTGCTATCGCAGCTCCTACACCGAACGCATGGCCTAGACCTAGTGGACCTGAGGTGTTTTCAATACCTCTGTGTATATCTACTTCTGGATGACCTGGTGTTACACTTTTCCATTGTCTAAACTCCTTGATGTCTTCGATAGACATCCATCCACATAACGTCAATTGCGAGTAAAGCATCGCTGACATGTGACCTGGATCCAAAAAGAAACGATCTCTGTGTGACCATGTCGTATCATCAGGATCAAATTTTAAAAATTCGCTATAAAGAATCTGAATAAAATCTGCTCCTCCCATAGCTCCACCTGGGTGACCTGAAGCTGCTTTTTCGACCATAGCTGCCGATAAAATTCTAATGTTATCTGCTGCTAAAGTAGGTAGTGACTTGCTCAATGGATGATATTTTTTGATTTAAGGGCAAAAGTACATAAAATTAGGTTTATCACAATGATTATCTATATTTAAAATCACCACATTATATATTATGCTTCTAATTTTTCAAAAATAGTGTCTAGCTGTTCAAAAGATTTAAAACCTACTTTTTCCTCGTCTGCTCCTCTTAATATCAATCCTCCTAGTCGCTGAAACCTATCTAAAATCTCCGAGATGTCTTCACTTCCAAAACCTATATCCAGGAAGCATTCTGTGGCATTGAGCGTATTGTTAATCAGATTTAGCTCCGACTCATTGAAATCTTTAAAACTTTTCTGAGTTCTGATAACTGGAAAAGTGCAGTTTTCAACTAATGCGTGAAAAGAAGTTTCCGCTAAATTTTCGAAAATAAAATCTTTAAATATTGGTTTTCTGAAATCTTGCGTGTAAGTAGCAAAAGCTCCGAAGTGGAGCGCATCAGTAGTCAATTGCTCAATCACCTCTTCGATCTGAGCTTCTGACTGCCACCCATCAAACTCCATCACCGACAGTGGACCTTCCACCCACTCGCTTATCTCTTTTATTTTAACGATAGAACAGTACTTTTCCGTATCAGGATTACAACAATAACCTAGGTAATCTACTCCGGCTGCTGCAAAGTATCGAGCATCCGTTAGATTATTTATTTTACTGATTTTAACTTTAGTCTTAAGCATTTTGCTATTTTTGTGCAAAAGTACTAAGACTTTATGTTAAAATTAAATTCAAGCAAAGATAATAACCAAAAACCAAGCTATTTTGATTTGGTTTACGATGTCACTAAAATGATTCCTGAGGGTAGAGTCAGTACTTACGGTGCTATAGCTGATTTCCTGGCACTTGGTTCTGCACGTATGGTTGGTTGGGCACTTAATCATTGTCATCATCTAGAAAACAATATTCCCGCACATCGCGTAGTCAATCGCAAAGGTGAACTATCAGGGAGAATGCACTTCTCTACACCTAAAGCAATGGAGGAAGCACTCACACGCGAAGGAATAGAAATCATAGACGATAAAGTAGTGAAAATGGACAGATTATTTTGGCATCCCAGAAACATAGAAATGACTTAGGTTCTTAAATTTTTATTAATTATCTTATACAATGTAACTAAGTTATTACCTTTGCAGTCAAAATCCTAAATATTATACATCATGCTCAAGCCAATTATTTCTTTTTTGTTTCTTTTCCTTTTTGTATCAATGAATGCGCAATCCCCCGTGGGAGTATGGAAAAATTACGATGATAAAGATGGAAAAGAAAAATCGCATATAGAAATCTATGAAAAAAATGGAAAACTTTGTGGTAAGGTTATCAAGCTACTGCCAGGAGCCACTTTAACTAATTGTGTTAAATGCCAAGGGGCTAAAAAAGGCAAAAGTCTAGTAGGCATGGACATTTTATGGAATCTGACTAAGGTTGGAAATACTTACGATAACGGTACTATCATCGATCCTAAATCTGGAAAAGAATATGATTGTAAAATAGAACTAGATGGAAAAGACCAACTCAATGTCAGAGGTTACATGGGAGTGTCTATTTTTGGTAAGACACAAATTTGGAAAAGAGTGATTTGATAATTTATTTTTAATAAGTTTTGTACAATAAAAGATTGTGGTTTGATGTTTAATATGAATCAACAAAACAATTTATTATCGTATAAAATATTTACATGCAAACACTTTACACCGAAGAATCATTAATAAAATTATTGTACAAAGAGTGCGACTTGTTCGAACAAATAGAAATGGAATTTGCTATAGCTGAAAACGATTCACTCGCTAGCATATTTCAAAAACTAAAAACGAGTTATGACCAATTGCCAAAAGTCAAATTTAGTCCGTCTAGGAAATCAATCAAAATTGTAATGGAATATAGCCAGTCGCATGAGATTGCTTTTTAGAGAGATTAAGGTTAGTCACAGAAAATAATTAGGCTGAATTAGGCTAAAGATTAGTCAAATTAATTTATCTTTAGCTCTTAGTCAAGATTCAGAATTGAGACATTATCCTCAATTATGAGCTAGAGCATCTAAGTGCGTGCGCAAAACTGACGACTAAGGATGTTTTCTGAGTAAAGTATAAAATCGACCCGATAACAGATTTAGTACTTTTCAAAATTATTGTACCTGTTTCAGTAAGTTTTAAATAAATTCCTTATCTCTGACAAATGGATAATATTCATGACAAACATTTCAAGGAAAACCTAAATGATAAGGACAATGCTATTGCCTTTCTCAATGTAACTTTACCCGTAAGTGTGAGCAGTTTGCTCGATATGAATTCCTTGACAAGTGTCAAAGAATCATTCATCACACCTGAGCTCAAGGGCTTATTTGCAGATGTGGTTTTTGAATGTAAACTTGCTACAGGCGAGGATGTCTATTGTTCTATACTTATCGAACACAAAAGCTATAATGATCCGTATGTCGCCTTTCAGCTAGGGAGTTACCTATTTGCAGCTTATAGAACACAAATCAAAGCCAAACAACCGCTGAAAGTAATCATTCCGCTATTGTTTTATCATCATGAAAAAGAGTGGAATTTTAGAACTGTGGATAGTTTTTTTGAATACTTTCCTAGGGAAATGCATCGATTTGTGCCAAGGTTTGACACGGTATTTTTTGATATCAAGCGGATGTCTGATGAAGAAATCATGAACGTTCAGAACCTTGCAATTGCTACGTTTCTATTATCTCAGAAGCATATTCACGATCTTGACGGCTTGGTAGAGAAAATCTTAAAAATCATCGAATCCCTACAAAATTATGAAGAGCGGAACTCAATAGCTTCTACGC